>Ga0224526_1000208_pt1 | contig 28557 bp, 26 predicted proteins | sample CBST25metaG_FD_179878 | JGI IMG/M metagenome (GOLD analysis project Ga0224526, IMG submission 179878) | Peat soil microbial communities from Stordalen Mire, Sweden - C.B.S.T-25 | ecosystem: Environmental > Terrestrial > Soil > Wetlands > Peat | place: Sweden: Norrbotten County, Stordalen Mire...
CTCTGGTAGCCGAGCGCACGCAAGCCAAAAAGCAACGCAACTTTGCACGAGCCGACCAGATTCGCAACGAGCTGGCGGAAAAAGGCGTAGTGATCGAAGATTCGAAAGACGGCGTACGCTGGAAGCGAAAGTAAGGGCGATGGAATTTGAAGTTGATTTAGAGCTTGAGAAAGATGGCCGCTGGATAGCGGAGGTCGAGCGTCTGCCCGGAGTGCTAGCCTACGGCTCAACCCGTGAAGAGGCGCAAGCCACCGTCGAGGCACTGGCGCATGAGGTCATGAAAGAGCAAGCTGCAAATTGAGGAGCGTCACCCATGGAACCCAACGAAGCGCAGGAGTTGCAGGAGCAAGCCGAACACGCCGAGCACGAGAAGACGTTGCGGCCGGTAGCTTTGACCATGACCATTCTGGCTGTGCTGGTAGCCGTGGTCACGGTGCTCGGTCATCGCACTCACACCGAGGCCATCCTCAACCAGACGAGAGCTGCGGTCGAACAAAACAAGGTCGCGGACGAATGGGCCTTTTACCAGGCCCACAAGATTCGCGCGAACGACACTGATCTCGCCTCTGACCTGATGGGCGTCATGGCGATTGCCAACAAGGATGAGGCGAAGAAGAAGGCCAAGAGTTACGCTGACCACCAGCAGAAATGGGCCGCGGATCTCAAGGAAAGCGAAGACAAGGCCCACGAAAAGGAAAAGAAGGTAAGTGAATACGAGGAGAGAGTGGAAAAGGCTGAAGCCCGCGCCGACCGCTTTGACCTCGGCGAGGTGCTGCTCGAGATCGGCCTGGTGATTACCTCCATTACTCTGCTGACGCGCCGGCGCGCCTACTGGTTCGCGGGGCTGTGCTTCTCAGCTGCCGGAATTGTCGCTGCTGTTTTGGGTTTGCTTCTCAGCTAGAGTTGGCGCTATCGGGCCATTTGAACCCCGCGACGGCGCCAATATTTCCAGTTGCATTGATTGAACAAGAGCGCGAGTTTTATCGCGCTCTTCCGGCCTGAATTGTGCCCCGCAAATCTCACAGCCAACTCATTCCGCTGTACAATTCCATCAGGCGTCAAAAAAGCCAGCTTCGCATCGGAAGCTGGCTTCGCGCGTCTAATACACAGGTGTCCCAATGACCGCATCCCGCGAAAAGACCGAAACGCGCAAAATGCCCATGATGCCCATTAGGGACATGGTGATTTTTCCTTACATGATGACGCCCTTCGTGGTGGGGCGCGAGTCCAGTGTGCGCGCGCTTGAAGAGGCGCTCACCGGCGACCGCAAGATTTTTCTCGCCACGCAGCACGACGCCTCCATCGACGAACCCAAGGCCAAGGAAATCTATCAGGTTGGGTGTATCTGCAATATCGTGCAGAGCGTCAAAATGCCCGACGGCAATATAAAAGTTCTGGTCGAAGGCGTAGAGCGCGCCAAGTCCATAGAGGTTAACGACAAGGCCGGCTTCTTTGTAGCCACGGTGCGTCTGGGCAAGAGTGATTTCGAAATGACTCCGGCAGTCGAGCAGCTCATGACGCGCGTCACCGGACTCTTCGAGCAGTACGTGAAGCTGCAACAGTCGTTGAACTACGAAACCATCATCGCCGCGGTGCGCATGGACGAGCCGGCCAAGCTGAGCGACACCATCGCTGCCAACCTGCAACTGGGCGTCGAAGAGAAACAGGAGTTGCTCGGCCTCTTCGATCCGGCCACGCGCCTGGCGCGCATCGCCGACGTGCTCGACATCGAGATTGAAAAACTCGACCTCGACCGGAATATTCAATCGCGCGTGAAGCGGCAGATGGAACGCGCGCAAAAAGAGTATTACCTGAATGAAAAAATCAAGGCCATTCAGAAGGAATTGGGGCGCGGCGAAAAGAGCGAGTTCGACGAACTGCGCAAGAAAATAGAAGCCGCCGGAATGCCCAAAGATGTACTCGACAAGGCCATTCAGGAGCTTAAGAAACTGGAAGCCATGCCTCCCATGTCTGCCGAATCCACCGTTAGCCGCAATTACATTGACTGGCTGGTGGCCGTGCCATGGAAGAAGCGCTCCAAGGAAACGCGCTCCATCGAGTACGCGGAGAAGGTGCTGAACACCGACCACTACGGCCTGGAAAAAATCAAAGAGCGCATTCTTGAATTTCTCGCGGTGCGCCAGTTGGTCAAGAATCCCAAAGGCTCGATTCTTTGCTTCGCCGGGCCGCCGGGAGTGGGCAAGACCTCGCTGGGCATGTCGATTGCAAAGGCGACAGGCCGCAAATTCGTGCGGCTTTCGCTGGGTGGCATTCGCGACGAGGCCGAGATTCGCGGCCATCGCCGCACTTACATCGGTGCGTTGCCCGGCCAGATCATCCAGCACATGAAGCGGGCCGGAACCAAGAACCCCGTTTTCCTTCTCGACGAAGTGGACAAGATGGCATCCGACTTCCGCGGCGACCCAGCCTCGGCGCTGCTTGAAGTGCTGGACCCGGAACAGAACTCCACATTTCAAGACCACTACCTCGATGTGGACTACGACCTCTCGCAGGTGCTGTTTGTGGCCACGGCCAACGTGATGCACACCGTTCCGGCCGCCCTGCAGGACCGCATGGAAGTTCTTCGCCTGCAAGGATACACCGAGCAGGAAAAACTGGAGATTGCGCGGCAATATCTGGTGAAAAAACAGCGTACTCAGACCGGCTTGAGCGAGAAGAACCTCGTCTTCAAAGACGACGCCATTGTTGAAATTATCCGCAACTACACGCGTGAAGCCGGCGTGCGCAATCTGGAGCGGGAGATCGGCAACGTCTGCCGCAAAGTGGCCCGCCGCGTGGTGAACAAAGGCGCAAAGCACAAGGAAGAGATCACGGCCGCAACAGTCAGCGAGTTTCTGGGCGTGGCTAAATTCCGCGACTCCGAGGTGCATGAAAAAAGCGAAGTCGGCCTGGTCACCGGCCTTGCATGGACAGAAGTGGGCGGCAGCATTCTCACCACAGAAGTCCAAGTGCTGGATGGCAAGGGCAAGCTCACCATCACCGGCCAGTTGGGCGATGTCATGCAGGAGTCGGCTCAGGCCGCGCTCAGCTACATCCGAGGACGCGCGCAGGCGCTGGGCCTCAGCCGCGAGTTCTATCGCAGCATCGACGTGCATCTGCATGTGCCCGAGGGCGCAATTCCCAAGGACGGACCTTCGGCCGGCATCACCATGGCCACGGCCATTGCCAGCGCGCTCGCGAAAATTCCCGTGCGGCGCGACATCGCCATGACCGGCGAAATCACGCTGCGCGGCAAGGTGCTGGCCATCGGCGGCCTGAAGGAAAAGCTGCTGGCCGCGCTGCGTGCCGGAATCTTTGAAGTGATTTTGCCTCGCGCCAACGAGAAAGACATCGCCGAGCTGCCCGACAATATCAAGAACACCATGAAGCTTTACTTTGTCGATCAGATGGACGAGGTGCTTGCGCTCGCGCTCGAAGGCCCGCTGCCCACGGCCTTGCCTATCGCAGCCGAAGTGCTTACCGCCGTGCCTTCCGGCGAGCACACGGCAAACCTGCCCCCGCCGCAATAAATGTCTGAACGAAAGGCAGGTCGATGTTCGAACGGTATACCGAGCAAGCCAGACGTGCGATCTTTTTTGCGCGCTATGAAGCCGTCTTTCAACCTGCCCGGGAGATCTCGACCTCACACATCCTTATATGCCTTACGCGAGACGCAGGCTCGAGAGCAGATGTCGTTGGTTCGCTCAATATGAACACTGTCCAGCTCCGGTCAGCGCTTGGGATTCCGTATCCAGTGAACGCTCCTGTACTGCTAGCCAGCGAGCAAAATATCCCACTGAATGACAACTCTAAGAAGGTTTTGGCTTATGCGGCCGAGGAAGCCTATTTTGATGATGAGTATTGGATCGATACGGACCATCTACTGCGAGGCTTGTTGAGATTTCCCAATGAAGCTTCCGACGTACTGCAATCTATTTCTCTCGATCTTGCCAAGGTCCGCGAAGCGTCCAAACTCCATCGAAAGAAATTTCCCGCGAAGAAAACCCTTTATCATCGACTTTTTGGAAGACCATATAAAGCTCACAGAGTCACACTTGCAAAGTGGATTGTAGCGTTGATGGTTTGTGTGTTAGCGGCACTTCTCATTCGGCTGTTCAACTGACCTATTCCGAGCCGGTCGGATTCACAACTGATCGCAAATCTCCCGGAAATCCCACGCTCCCGATTTGCCCGCGACCCACGCGGCTGCGCGGACAGCGCCCAATGCAAAGCCGCGCCGGCTGTGTGCGTCGTGGCGAATCTCAAGCGTATCAACCTCGCTGGATGCGGTCACAATATGCTCGCCCTTGGCATCGCCCACGCGACAAGATTGAATTCTGACTTCGACGCCTGGGCGAACCGATTGAATGATCTCGCGCAGCGTGATGGCAGTGCCGGAGGGCGCGTCGAGCTTGGAGACGTGGTGTGTTTCGCTGATGGAGAAGCTGTAACCATCGAGTTTTGCGAGGTCGGCGGTGAGGCGAAACAGCTTTTGCACGCCCATGGAAAAATTGGTGCCGTAGAGCAATGCTCCGTTCCTCTGCGCCAGGGCCTTCATCTCGTCGAGGTGCGCGTACCACCCGGTGGTGCCGACCACGATGCGTCCGCCCAGTGCCAGCACGGCGCGTATATTTTCGAGCGCAGCTTCAGGAGCGGTAAAATCAATGACCGCATCCACACCGGCGAGACTCTCGGCAGTAAGCGCGGAAGCATGGTTGTTTTCATTGATGTCGAGTGCGCGGACAGCGTGGCCGCGCTCGCGCGCGACTTCAGCAACCAGGCTGCCTGTTTTTCCTTTGCCTAAAACGAGAAACTGCATGATGACCTCACGGTGACTTCCGCTCTAATGTGGATATTAAATGATGGCCTCGGTGTAGATTGTCTTGCCGCGGCGTTATCCTGTGGACAGTCTATGCCCGACGCCGAAGCACGAAATCAAACGTCCGCACCTCCCGCTGCTCCCATTGCGCGCTGCCGTAAACACCGCTGGCCGCGCATTCTCCTCTGGTCCGTGGCCGGGCTGTTGGCTCTCATTGTAGTAGCCGCCGGCGCGGGCGTGCTGTGGCTGCGTGCGGTGACCAGGGCCGCGCTTCCGGTGCTGGACGGGGACCTGCATCTCGCCGGGCTCTCCGCGCCGGTAATCGTCCGGCGCGACGCCCACGGCGTGCCTCACATCGAGGCTTCGAGTGAGGATGATCTCTTCATCGCGCAGGGCTATGTGACCGCCCAGGACCGGCTGTGGCAGATGGACGCCTTCCGCCGCAACGCCAACGGCGAGCTGGCGGAGATCATGGGCCCGTCGATGGTTTCGCACGACAAAACGCAGCGCGTGCTGCAACTGCGAAATACGGCCCAGCGCATCTACGCGAATCTCTCCGCGGATGACCGTGCGCGGCTCGACGCTTACGCACGCGGCGTAAACCTGTTCATCGCCCAGCATCAGAACTCGCTGCCGCCGGAGTTCCGTCTGCTCGGCTATCGCCCGCAACCGTGGAGCGGTGTGGACTCTGTAAGCATCGGCCTGACGTTAGTCGAGACACTGGATCTGCGCGCAAAGACTAAGCTCTCGCGAGAAGTTGTGGCAGCCCGGCTGAATAACCCCAAGCTAGAGGCCGATCTCTATCCGGTTGGCTCATGGCGCGACCATCCGCCTACCGGCCAGGTGGTGGATTGGAGCATACCGCATCCCGCGCCAACTCCGTCCAAGGACGACGACGAAGACGATCTAAGTCAGGCCAGCGCAGCAATCACGCAGCGCCCTGAAAGACTTCTCCCGCAGCATCCAGAAAGACCTCTCCCGGTGAAGGGTACGGGCTTTAGCCCGTACATTAATCCGGCAAAATCGACGCGGGCTTTAGCCCATGAGGGAAATTCGCTCCGTGCCCCATCCTTGCGCCTTCTTTCTGGCGCAAGGGTGGGAAACCACAAACCGGAATCCGGCCGCGATGACGCTCCAGACCTGCGCAACCTGCTTGGCTTGCCCAGTTGCGACGGCTGCGCGCCGGGCTCGAACAACTGGGTGATCGCGGGCAAGCATACAGCCAGTGGCAAGCCGCTGCTCTCCAACGATATGCACCTGAGCCACACCGTCCCCAGCATCTGGTACATGGCCGATTTGAAAGCAACCGGCACAAACGGCGCGCCCGGCTACCACGCAGCCGGGGTCACGCTGCCCGGAATGCCATTCGTGATCGCCGGCCACAACGAGCACGTGGCCTGGGGATTCACCGCACTCTACGCCGACGTCGAGGATTTGTACATTGAAGACCTAGACGGCCACGGCAACTTTCAGGACAACGACGCAACCTGGAAGCCGCTCAAAATCGACCACGAGATCATCAAAGTCCGCGGCGGCAAAGATGTTACGCTCGATGTGCAACTCACTGCTCACGGGCCGCTGCTGAACCCGCTCCTGGAAAAGGAGAAGCGGGCGATTGCGCTCAAGTGGACCCTCTACGACCCGACATTGAACACCATGCCGCTCTACCAGCTCAACATTGCCTCCAACTGGACGGAGTTTTCCGCCGCGCTCGCGACGTGGTCCTGGCCCACGCAGAACGTGGTTTACTCCGACGACCAGGGACATATCGCGTATCACGCCATCGGCAAAGTGCCGATCAGGGGACTGGGAACAGAAATATTTGACAAACCGCTTCCGCATGACCAGCTTGATCTGCGCTTCGAGTGGGGGCTCGGCTGGAATACCCAGTTGATCTACATTCCCTTTGACGCGATGCCAAACGCAGTAGATCCGCCGTCCGGCTTTCTCGCCACGGCTAACTCGCGAGTTACAACCGATAAGCCGCGTTATGATCCGAGTTCGAGCGATATGTCGGCGATTCCGCTCACACACGAGTGGGTTGATCCCTACCGCATCGAGCGCATCTACAAATCCCTGCAAGGCCGCGAGCAACTCAAGCCCGCAGATATGCTCACCGTCCAGACCGACGTCTACAGCGAAGTGGACCAGGAACTCGGCCAGCGCTTCGCCTACGCCATCGACCACACCCCCTCGGCCGACGACCGCCTGAAAAAGGCCGCCGACCAGATGCGTTCCTGGGATGGCAAACTGACCACAGATTCCGCCGCCGCATCCATCGTCACTCAAACCCGCAGCGCGCTTTGGCCAATGATTCTGGAACCCAAGCTGGGCAAAGAGATCGCCGGCGAATACCACTGGTCCGAGTCCAACTTCGCCGAAGAGGAAATCATAATGCGCGCCAAAGCTGACTGGCTCCCGTTCTACTACAAAAACTGGGATGCGCTGCTAACCGACGCTGTTCGCAAGGGCATGGCGCAGGGCAAGGCTCCCGCTGACCTGGCCCAATGGAGATATGGAAGCTGGCACGTGGTCGATGTCGAGCATCCGCTGGCCAAGTTCCTTCCTCTTGTTGGCCGTGTGGCCGGAACCGGCGAGCAGCCGCAAAGCGGCGACACTACCACCGTGAAGCAGGTGGGCCGCGACTTTGGCCCCTCGCAACGCTTCACCATGGACTGGAACAACATCGACGGCTCCACGGAGAACATCGTGCTGGGCGAGAGCGGCAACCCCTTCAGCCCATACTTCCGCGACCAATGGAACGCGTGGTACGGCGGAACGACCTTCGCGTTTCCGTTCACATCGTCCGCCGTGGCCGCCCAGACGCAACACACACTGCGGCTGCTGCCGTGAACCTCATTTATCATGACAACAATGACTGTTGACGTGAAATCGCTTCTGCAAGAGGGCGCGGCGCTGGCCGACCAGGCGCTCGAAGAGCTGCTGCCCGCCGTTACCACCGTGCCCGCCTCGATTCATGGCGCCATGCGCCACTCCGTCTTTGCCGGCGGCAAGCGGCTCAGGCCGGTGCTCGCGCAGCAGGCCGCGGTCACCATTTCGGGCGCGCTGCCACAGGGAATCGCCCGTCTGGGCGCGGCCCTTGAGATGCTTCACACCTACTCGCTCATCCACGACGACCTGCCGGCTCTGGACAACGACGACCTGCGCCGCGGCAAGCCCACCTGTCATGTGGTCTTCGGCGAGGCCATCGCCATCCTCGCCGGCGACGCGCTGCAAACCCGCGCCTTCGAGGTGCTCTCCGGGCTTGATTCGCCGCCCACGGCAACCGTGCAGATCATCAGCCTGGTTTCGAACGCCGTCGGCACCGTCGAGGGCATGATCGGCGGCCAGGTGCTGGACCTCGAAAGCGAGCACCTGAAGCCCACGCCTGAACTGGTCAGCGCCATTCACCGCGCCAAGACCGGTGCGCTGATTCGCGTGAGCGTGGTTGCCGGCGGGGTCTACGCCGGGGCTACGCAGGAAGATGTTGCCCGGCTGACCGTTTTCGGCACTAAGATCGGACTGGCCTTTCAAATTGTGGACGATGTGCTCGATTTGACCGTGGACTCGGCGCACCTGGGCAAGACCGCCGGCAAGGACCAGGCCACAGAAAAAGCCACCTGGCCGGCCGTCTACGGCATCGAACAGAGTGAGCGCGACGCCGCGCGCCTGACCGAGGAAGCCTTTGCGGCTCTCGAGCCTTACGGCAGCCGCGCCGATGGCCTGAAAGCCGTCGCACGCTACCTGGTCGAGCGCAAAAACTAGGTTTGCCGCCAGAAGAGGAGATTCACAAAATGAGCCAGACCACGCAAACCATCTCTGCCGCAAATGCGGGGACTATCCAACTCGGAGATCGCACGGTCAATCGCCTTGGTTTCGGCGCCATGCGCATCACTGGCAAAGGCATCTGGGGACCGCCGGCCGATCGCAATACCGCTTTGGAAACCCTGCGGCGCGTGGTGGAACTCGGGGTGAACTTCATTGACACTGCGGACTCTTACGGCCCATACGTCTCCGAGGAACTGATCGCCGAGGCCCTGTCGCCTTATCCGGCAGGCCTGGTGATTGGCACCAAAGCCGGATGGGAGCGCGTCGGCCCCGGCCAGTGGGTCCACAATGCCAGCCCCAAGCATTTGCAGGAAGCGGTCGAGGGCAGTCTGAAGAGACTGCGCCTCCATCAGATCGACCTTCTGCAGTTGCACATTCCAGATCCTGCTGTTTCGTTTGACGCATCCATGGAAACACTGGCCCTGCTGCGCGAGCAGGGAAAAATTCGCCACCTTGGACTATCGAATGTGACCCTGGAGCACGTGGAGCGGGCACGCAAAATTGTGCCCATCGTCTCCGTGCAGAACCGGTACAGCTTTGCCGACCGGGAGTGGGATTTTTTGCTGAACCACTGCGAGCAGCAGGGAATTGCGTTCATCCCCTGGGCGCCGTTGGGGCAGAATCGGCAGGGCAACGAGGTCCTGGAAAGGGCAGCCAAAGAACTCGGCTGGACACCGCTGCAGGTTGCCTTGGCGTGGCTGCTCCGGCGCTCCAGCGTCGTGCTCCCCATCCCCGGAACCTCATCAGCCGCTCACGCCGAAGAGAACATACAAGTAGCGGGGCTCAAATTGCCCGACGCGTGGTTCAAAGAACTCTCTGCTGTGAATCCGCCGCCGGCAAGCCTTCGATAAGGCAGATGCTCGGCTTAGGCAGTATTTGGTGAATCCCGAGCGAATCCGAAATCGACAGGCTTTGTGTCAGGGCGCGACTTCACAGGCTGCGGAAAAACTCGTAGAAGCTGTTTCAAAAGGCCGCTTTGTGTCAGGGCACGACTTCAGTCGTGCCGTAAAGGCCAGCAGAATCAATGGGCTTCAGCCCCTGCGGGTTGGGCGCCCCCATCCTTGCGACGTTCTTTGTTCTTGTCGCAAGGGTGGGATCGCTGAGACCTTCCGCCTTTACCGGGCCAGAGCGCGCCGCAAAGCCTCGCGCTTGGCAGCCACATCTTCCACAGTCGATTGCACCTGATTCAGAACCTGCTGCACCTGGTCGATATAGCCGGGCAACGCATTCCACCAGGAGTGAAGTGTCTGCTTCTGGTCGAGCAGGGCCAAGGCCGTACCCGACGCGGCGGCGACCACCCCGGCGCGGCGCTCGCCCGCCAGCAGCAGCAAACCGGCTGTCACCAGGGTTCCACCGGCCGCAAATCCGACCCAGTTCATGGTCTCGGACTCCGCGAGGCCCGGTGTCGTTGCAGCATCGTCTGCTTGCTTGGAAAGTGGCACAACCACCATCTTTTCTCCTTCCATCCCGGACCGTGGTCGCAGGGATCGGTGCATCCAGTATCGCTCTAAACCGCCTGCCCTGCGCAACCCTGCAATATCCGGCCACCGAAGCAGGATTGTCTTTGACCGCGCGGCCGTTCAGTCCAGGTCGAAATCGCGCAGCGGCTTGCCGTCGGGGGCGTCCTTGGCCTTGCGCAGGGCCTCGGCAAACTTCTTCTCAAAGAGATCTTCCTTGTTCTTTTCCGCCTCCACCGACTGGCGGAAAATCGACTCCTTGCGCTCATCTTGCTCGCGCATGGCCTGGGCCGCCGTCTCCAGGTCCTCGAACATCCGCTTGCGCACCGCAGGGGTATGGCTCACCACCAGCCCCGTGGCCGCATCAATCTTGAGCGTCGCCCCGCAATCCGGGCACGCCACCTCGAAAATCTTTTCCTTCGTCTTGGCCATATTCTTTCTAGCCGAATTGTAAGCGTTGCGGGGCCACGTTGCACAGAGCTGGAGCTGGGTGTACACCTTTAGGCGATTAAAGATGTACAGCACCTTAAACTCTCTGCATGAGCCTCTATATCACCTAAGTTCAAGAATTGTAAGCGTTGCCTGGCCAAAATTGCACGGGGATGAAGCGAAGCGTACGCTAATGTACGCCTAAACATGTACGTTATGTTAGACTTTTTCCATGGAAGTGCCTATCACCCAGTTTCGCCGCGAAATCTTCTCACTCGTCAATCAGGCGCTCGATGGTGGTGAAGTCTGGGTCACGCATAAGGGCCGCCGGCTCAAAATCGTCCCAGAGGGCAAGCCCGCCAGCCGCCTCAGCCGGATTACGCCCATGGATGTCATGGTCGACCCGAATTTCGACATAAATGATCCCGCCTTCAAGGGAGAGATGCAGGCCGGGATGGAAAAAGAGTGGGAAAGCGACTGGGAAAAGCTGTGATCGCCTATCTGGACACGGACGTTGTCCTTTGGTTGGCTGCGGGCAAGGTCGATCGCCTGAGTTCCGTAGCAAGAGGACTTGTGGATAAAGCAGACTTGCTATTGTCCCCTATGGCTTTCCTCGAACTCGAATACCTCCACGAACTCGGACGAACGAAGTTTCCCGCTCGGGATCTGCTGAAGAAAGTCAGCCATGAAACGAACCTGACCCTCTGCGAAATTCCCTTTCCGGCCATCGCCAGCGCCGCCCTCGACGAGAAATGGACCCGCGATCTCTTCGACCGCCTCATCGTCGCCAACGCCAAGGCCAATGGCTTCGCCTGGCTCATCTCCGCCGACGAAGAGATTGCCCGGCACTACCCGCGAACGGTCTGGTAAAGTCCGGCCCGCCCCTACTCGATCACCACATGAATATCGAACTGCTCATCGTCCGGCGTGGGCTTCTCCCATGAGCGAACGTAGTGCATCCGCAGAACCCCATCGCCGCCTCGCTTTGGCTCAAACCGAAAAATCTGGAAGACAGGCCGGCCTTCGCCGGGCTCCTCGACGTCCGTCTGCGACTGGTGAACCAGCTTCACCAGCGGCGTCGATTCCTTCTCCACATACCACATGAACCCCGTCGAGGGATTCGATTTCAGGCTCACTTCAAGCGTGTCGCCAAGCCTCAGACGAACCACGCCGCCCTTGTCCGCATCAGTGATCGCCTTGGTAGCCGCAAAGGCCCTATGCGGAAGGCACACGACAGCTGCTAAAGCCAGCAAAAAAATCGACAGAACGGAAACAGTGGGGCGAATCGGTCGGGCAGTCAGCATAACAACCTCTTGTTGCGCAGTGCAGAGCGGCTTGGCGAGCCTTTTTCCGCGCACCCCAAAACATATACCGTTTCCGAGGGCGCTGCAAACAAATTTCCGCGATCTGCCGCCAATGCAGAACGGCCCCGCTCATGCGAGCAGGGCCGTTCCGACCAAAGCGACAACCAGTAAAGAGGCCGTCAGTGCTTCTCCGTCGCCGACGCAATCTTCGCTTCGGCTTCGGCGATCACGCGCAGGGCTTCAGTGTAAGCCGCTTCGCTATCGCCGGCTTGGTCCCACTCCTTGTGCCCGCGGGCAAGTTGTTCCTGGGCGCGAGGCACGTCGATCTCCTCAGGCTTCAAAGCGTCGGATGCCAGAATAGTGACGCGGTCGCCCAGCACCTCGGCAAAGCCCCAACTGACGTTCCAGCGCAGCACACCTTCCGCACCGCCAGCTTCGCCGTCCGCCCCGCCCCCGCCGTGCACAATCAAGTCGCCCGCACCCAGTTCGGCCACCAGCGGCGCATGACCGTAGAGCACCTCCATGTACCCGTTTTTGGCGGGCAAATCCACCGCCGCAGCCGGGTGATCGAAGAGGGTGCGCTCGGGAGTGACCAGCCGGACCCGCAGTTGATTTGTTTCTTCAGCCATATGTCCCTTCGGGGCAGCGAATAGTGGCTAGTGATCAGTAAAATCTATCGCCGCAACACCAGCCCTCACTGACCACTAACCACTAACCACTGACCACTGACCACTGTAACTACACACTCGCCTTGAGCTTCTCGGCGGTTTCCAGTACTTCTTCAATCGCGCCCTTCATATAGAAGGCCTGCTCGGGAATATCGTCGTACTTGCCCGAGATGATCTCCTTGAAGCTGCGCACCGTATCGGCAACCTTCACATACGCTCCCGGAATGCCCGTGAACTGCTCGGCCACATGGAACGGCTGTGAAAGGAACTTCTGCACCTTGCGGGCGCGTGCCACGGTGAGCTTGTCTTCTTCTGAAAGCTCGTCGATGCCCAGAATGGCGATAATGTCCTGCAAATCCTTGTAGCGTTGCAGAATGCGCTTCACGCCCTGGGCCACGTTGTAGTGCTCATCGCCCACAATGCGCGCGCTCAAAATACGCGAGGTCGAAGCCAGCGGATCGACAGCCGGATAAATCCCAAGCTCCGAGAGAGGCCGGCTCAACACGGTGGTCGCGTCCAGGTGAGCGAATGTCGTCGCCGGCGCCGGATCGGTCAAATCGTCAGCCGGCACATAAACCGCCTGCACCGAAGTGACTGACCCCTTGCTGGTCGAGGTAATTCTCTCCTGCAGTTCGCCCATTTCGGTGGCCAGATTCGGCTGGTAGCCCACCGCTGAAGGCATGCGGCCCAGCAGAGTGGAAACTTCGCTGCCTGCTTGCGTAAAGCGGAAGATGTTATCAATGAACAGCAGCGTGTCCGAGCCTTCCACGTCGCGGAAATATTCGGCGACGGTCAGTGCGCTCAGAGCTACGCGCAGACGCGCTCCGGGCGGCTCGGTCATCTGGCCGTAGACCAGTGCGCACTTCGAATCTTTCCAGTCGCCGGGCTTGATGACGCCCGACTCGGTCATCTCGGCCCACAGGTCGTTGCCTTCGCGCGTGCGCTCGCCCACGCCGGCAAAAACTGAGAAGCCGCCGTGGTTCTTGGCCACGTTGTTAATCAGTTCCATGATGACGACGGTCTTGCCCACGCCGGCACCGCCGAAAAGGCCGATCTTGCCGCCCTTCAAGAAGGGCTGAATCAGGTCGATGACCTTGATGCCGGTCTCGAACATCTCCTCGTGGGTGCTCTGCTCATCAAAGAGCGGCGCGGGCCGGTGAATCGGCATGCGCGACTTTGCGCCGACCGGGCCCAGTTCGTCCACAGGCTCGCCGATCACGTTGATGATGCGTCCCAGCGTCTCTTTGCCCACCGGCACTGTGATGGGGCCGCCGGTGTCAATGGCTTTCATGCCGCGCACCATGCCGTCGGTGGCTTCCATCGCCACGGTTCTGACGCGCCCCTCTCCCAGGTGCTGCTGCACCTCGAGAATCACGCTGATGGGTGTGGGCACGGTGAAGCCATCGCTTACCACACGCAGCGCCTGATAGATGGGCGGCATCGTCGCTTCTTCAAACTGCACGTCCACCGCGGGACCGGAGACCTTGATTACCTTGCCGATATTCTCTGCCATTTTTCTGCCTTTTCAATCCAAACTTTTGGGTGCCCCACCCTCGCCGCGTTTTTGTCTTTGCGGCTAGGGTGGGATGTCACGAAACCTATTGCGCCGCAGCGCCGGAAACAATCTCGATGATTTCCTTGGTGATGGCCGCCTGGCGCACGCGATTCATGTGCAGCGTGAGCGCGTCGATCATATCCGAGGCGTTGTTGGTTGCCGCGTCCATCGCCGTCATGCGCGCCGCCTGCTCAGCGGCAACCGACTCCGTCATGGCGTGATAGAGCATCGAAGAAACATATTGCGGAATCAGTCCCGCAAATAATTCCTCCGAAGGCTGCTCGTAGATGTAGTCCACTTGGCTAGTGCCGAATTTCTTCGCTTCCTCATCGGCCTCAGCCGTGTCCACAGGCTCAATCTCGATGCCCGCCGACAGTGCGGCTTCGGCGGCGCGCGCCTTCTCTTCTTCTGAAGGCTCGACAGCGCCGGTAATCTGCGGAATGCCGATCTTCATCAGCGGCAAAAGCTTTTCCACCACCAGCCGCTGCGCGATTACCGACTTGAATTCGTTGTAGACAATATACGCGGCGTCGATCTCCTCATTTACGTAACGGGAGATGATGCTCTGCGCCAGCTCGAAGACACGGCTTTGTTCCAGCTTCAACAACATCCCCGGATGGTCGCCGGTAACCTCGACCGGAGCCTTGCGCTCGCGCGTCTTGAAGATGTGCGGGTTATCGCCAAGCTGATCCGACTCGGTCCGCTCGCTGTAGACGGCTGCGGGATAGCGCCGCCGCATCAGGTCGCGGCCCTTGCGGCCCACGGCCTCCACATCAATCTCTCTGTCGGGATTGCCGTTGATGAATTGAAAAGCTGTCTTGAAAATGTTCGCGTTGAATGCGCCTGCAAATCCCTTGTCACCGCTGATGATGATCAGCAAGACGCGTTTTTCCGGTCGCGTGACGAAGAGCGGATGGCGAAGGTTGCCCGTCTGTTCATCGAAAATATCAACGCGGCGCGTCAGCGATTCCAGCACGCTGGTGATCATTTTGGCGTAGGGCCGGGCTGCCAGCGCCCGCTCCTGCGCGCGACGCAGCTTCGCCGCCGAGACCATCTTCATGGCCTTGGTGATCTGCCGCGTGTTCTTCACGCTGCGAATGCGCCGCCGTAGATCGAGTACGTTTGCCATTGTCGGTTCTCAGTTATGCCTTTGCGGCCGTTAATTCAGCTTTGAAATTCGCCGCATATTCTTTCAACGCCGCGTGCAGCTTGCCGCGCAGGTCGTCGTCGAGCGCTTTCTTCTTGGTCAGGTCTTCAACGAGCGCAGTCTGCGCGCTCTCGATGTACTTGTAAAGGCCAACCTCGAAGGCGCGAATGTCCTTGATCTCGAATTCATCCAAGTAGCCCTGCGTGCCGGCAAAGAGCGCTACCACCTGCTGCTGCCAGGTGAGCGGCTGGAACTGCGGCTGCTTGAGTAACTCCGTCAAGCGGCTGCCACGGTTCAACTGCTTCTGCGTCAGCGGATCGAGATCGGAGCCAAACTGCGCAAAGGCCGCCAATTCACGGTACTGCGCGAGGTCGAGTTTCAAAGTCGCGCCCACCTGCTTGACCGCCTTGATGGCCGCCGAGAAGCCTACGCGCGATACCGACAGGCCCACGTTCACCGCGGGACGCACGCCTGAGTTGAACAGATCAGTTTCAAGGAAAATCTGTCCGTCGGTAATTGAAATGACATTGGTCGGAATGTACGCCGAAACGTCGCCCGCCTGCGTCTCGATCACCGGCAGCGCTGTGAGCGAGCCGCCGCCCTTTTCCTTGGACATTTTGGAGGAGCGCTCCAAAAGCCGCGAGTGCAAATAGAAGACATCGCCCGGATACGCTTCACGGCCCGGCGGACGGCGCAGCAACAGCGAAATCTCGCGGTACGCCATGGCGTGCTTTGACAGATCGTCGTACATTACCAGCGCGTGGCGGCCAGAGTCGCGGAAAAATTCGCCCATGGCCGTGGCCGCGTAGGGCGCAATGTAGAGCATTGGCGCGGGCTCAGAGGCCGAGGCGGCCACAATGATGGTGTGCCCCATGGCGCCGGCTTCGGTCAGCGTCTGCACAACCTGCGCAATGGACGACCGCTTCTGGCCGATGGCGCAATAGATGCAAATCAGGCCGCTCTTGGCGTTGTTGATGATGGTGTCCAGCAGCACGGCGGTTTTGCCCGTCTGCCGGTCGCCGATAATCAGCTCGCGCTGGCCGCGGCCAATAGGAATCATGGCGTCGATGGCCTTGAGTCCGGTGGCCATGGGCTCGCGGACGCCCTGGCGGTCAATGATGCCGGGGGCCAGCCGCTCGATGGGCAGGGAACTGGTGGACGCGATGGGACCCTTGTCGTCGATAGGCTGACCGAGGGCGTTGACCACGCGGCCAATCATCCCCTCGCCCACAGGCACGCTCAGGATGGTGCCGGTGCGCTTCACCTCGTCGCCTTCGCTCAGCTCGGTGTAGTCGCCCAGAATTACCGCGCCCACCGAATCCTCTTCGAGGCTCAGGGCCAATCCGGCGATGCCGTGCGGAAAGCTGAGCAACTCGCCGGCCATTACCTTGTCGAGTCCATGGAGGCGGGCAATGCCATCGCCCAGCGACGTAATGGTGCCGACTTCGTCGACCTGAACCTTCGCGTCGTAGTTCGCGATCTGCTCGCGAAGAAGTTGCGTAATCTCGTCTGCCTTGATCTGAGCCATTTCTGTCCTTTTACAGTGAACGGTGACTAGTGAACAGTGATCAGTGAAAAGCCTGCTGCTTCTGACCGCTGCTTACCGGATACTGTCCTCTGAGTCCTGCTCACGAAAATCTGTTCACTAACCACTAACCACTGATCACTAACCACTAATCACTGTCCACTAATCACTGCCTTCAACCGTTCCAGCCGTCCGCGAACGGAGCCGTCATAGACCGTGGAGCCGATGCGCACCACTGTTCCGCCGAGGATGGATTTGTCCAACTTGAAACTTGCCTGAATCTCGGCGCCGGCCAGTTTGCCTACTCCGGCCACCAGCCCCTTGCGGTCCTTTTCGCTCAACTCGCGGGCGGTCAAAATCTCTACCGAGCGAATGCCTTGCCGCTCCTGCATCTCCGTGCGATAAGCCAGCACCACTTCGCCCACATCGCCGATTCGGTCGTTGTTGATGAGCACCGCCAGCAAGTTGCGCAGCTCTTTGCGAAGCCCCAGCTTCGCGTTCATCTTGTCCAGAACCGCAACCTTTTGCAGTGCTGCGACGGCCGGATTGACAAACAGATCGCGCAACTCGGCGCTTGCATCCCAGGTCGATAGAAAATCGTCCATCTGCCGGTCCAGCGCCGCCGTGTCCAGCTTTTCCTGGGTCACCACGTCGGCAAAGGCTCGGGCGTAACGCGCTACAAAGGCTGCCATCTATTTCTCCCCTCCCCCGCGCGCGCCGTTGCCGGGCTCGGCCTTGGGTGTCACATTGGTAAGAAACTCTGCGATAAGCGCTTGATCGGTCTCCGGCGTAATCGCCAGTTGCTGCACGGCCTGGCTAATGGCCAGATCGGCGGCAAAGTTGCGCAGCGAGCGGCGGGCCTGGGCGGCGGAAGCGTCCATCTCCTGCTCCGCGGCGGCCAGAATGCGCGCGCTTTCTTCTCCAATGGTTGCCTTGATGCGCGCTTCGTCGGCGAGGCTTTCCGTCTCCACCTGGGCGCGAATCCCGGCAATCTCCCCGTCCAGGCCGGCAAGCTTGGTTTCGATGGCGCTCAGCCGGGCGTTGGCTTCCTCGGTTGCCTTACGTGCGGACTCGATGTCTACGCGAACTGTCTCAGAGCGAGTGCGAAGAAACTTGGGCAGAAAGCGGAACAGCGGAATGCCGATGCCAAAGACGATGATGGCGAAGTTGATTCCTTCGAAGATGTTAGCCGTCGCATTCAGGCTCAGATTGAGCGTCTTTGCCGTCCACTTGACCACCGGGCCTTCGAGCCGGAAGACGGTCTCCTGTTCTTCCTGGGACTTCTTCTCCGGCTGAGCGGATGACTGTTCGGTCGATTGCGCGGCAGCCCCAGGATTTGCGGCAGCCTGAGCGATCATTCTCGATGGGCCGCTTGCTACCCCGGCCGAAAGCGCCAACAGCAACAAAATGCGGAAAATTTGACGGGAAAAACGCGAATGTGGCATCGAATCTCTCAACAGGAACTCCCGGCGCCCTGGGGTAGCACGGCGCGCACCACCTGACGGGCCAAATCTCCGGCGGAGGCCTGGATTGCCAGCCTTGCCTGCGCAGCCTCGGCTTCCAACTCAGCCTTGGCCTGGTTTACCTTGAGCCCGGCTGCCTTGCGGGCGGCGTCCAGAGCCGCGTCGCGCTCGGCATTCCACTGCTTCACGCGAGCCTCGCGCGTGCGGAATACCTCGCCGCGGGCCTGGCGCAGTTTGTCGGCATACTCGCCCACTCTCGTCTCGGCCAGGGCAATAGCCCTTCGCGCGTCTTCTTGCGCGCCTTCTGTGCGCGCGCGCCGCTCTTTCAGCGTCGCCGTCAGCGGTCCCTGCACCAGGAACTGGTAGGCCAGAACCAGCACGATGAAAAGCACCATCGTGGGCACCGCGCCTATAAAAAGTGCCCCGAGTTGTTGAAAGATTTCTTGCATGACGGTTCTGCTTACTCAGCCTGTCTTTTGACTTCGTTTTTTAGCTTGCTCGGCCGGTTGGTTTGGTCTCTTCCGCGCGGGGTGAACATTTTTTTTGTAACAGGAGCGGAGCGTCAAGTCAACGAAACAGGCCCCGATTTTGGGATTCCCGTGATGGCGGTCACTTTTGGGAACGAATCCCCAAAATAGAACTTGATTTTACCTGAAACAAGCCTAGACTGAGATTACCACCTAGACCCGGTCCAGGGTCCAGCGGATGGCCGACTTTGGGAAGTCCTTCCACTCCCGGAGCCGGACATCCGCTTCTATAAGTCGAAGGAGCACTAGGTACGTAAATATTTCCTCGAAATCTTGGGCTTTGGAGAAAAAGTGGGGCAAGTCCAATGTTATTATCGTGCCACTGGGCAAAAGAAGGGTCCCCGCTAATATGCTCTCTGGAATCACGCACGCACATAGCACCTACAGTTTTGACGGTAGCCTGGCGTTGTCCGATTTACAGTGTTTCCTGACAGATTCGAGGGTCGATTTCTGCCTCATGTCGGAGCATGTGGAAAGTCTTGACTATGAGACGATCAAGAGAATGCTCACCGACTACGCTGCATTGCCCACAACCGGCTGCCTGATGATTCCGGGGATCGAAATAGACGATCTTCACATACTGATTTACGGCGTAACGGCGATTCGCCCCTACATGGGCATCGAAGATCTAGCTGCGCAGATGTTTCAAGATGGCGCGTTGGTTTTTGTCTCTCATCCAGTTAAGGTGAAGGGGACGGTGCCAGCAGTGATCCTGCCTTGGCTTACAGGTGTGGAAATCTGGAACACCCGCTACGATGGCCGCGGCGCCCCGCGACCTTGGAATCTGAAACTCTGGGCGGAACTGCAGCGGGAACACGGTCCTTTACAGCCATTGGCCGGAGTTGATTTCCACAAACCGTCTGACCTGTCCCATGTGCGCGTTGAGGTGGATTGCGGCAAGGACCCCGGAGCGATTCTAAAATCAATCGCCGCAGGTAACTACAGCCTAAGCTCCAGTGGTAAGAAGCTTGACCCGCAGCGCCTGGTCGGCGCCCCATCCTTTGCGACATTTGTCTTCGATCTTGCCGTTGCGATCAATCGAAAACTCAATAAACTCCCATTTCGAATTCCGCGATCTCTGAAGCGAGCGGTCAAAAAATGCGTATGAATCAGACCCACGTCATTGTTGTGCCAGCAAACAATCACATAGCGCTCAATGTAATTCGATCACTGGGGCGTAACGGCTGTTATGTCACCGCCATTTCGACGGGGAGCTACATTGCCCACACGTCGCGATACTGCTCAAAGGTGATCTTCACGCGCCCGGAGAAACTTGCCGAAGCCACCTATAACGCTGCCAAGAACGCTCCCGGTGCGTACATCCTCTGCTTGGGAGAACTTGAAATCCTCTCCCTCAACGAACGCAGGGAGCAATTGGAATCCGTTGCGGGGTTGCTTTTCCCCGACAGCCGGCGCTTTGCTCTGGCTCTTCATAAGGAACGCACGCTAGCCCTTGCCGAGCGGATTGGCATTCCGGTCCCGAAGACAATAGATTTGGCCGACGATCCACAATTATTGCGTTGCCGAGAGCTTCAATTTCCGGTGGTGATTAAGCCAAAATCTCAGGATATTTTTGACTTCAAGGTCCTGTACGCGGAGTCTGTGGAAAGCTTGATTTCCCAGTTGGACGCCCTTAAGAGCCAGCGGGATTTGCTTCTTATTCAGGAAAAGATTGCTGGAGATGGCGTAGGGATCGAAATCCTCGTCAAGGACAGAAATACGGTCCTGGCCTTTCAACATCGCCGCATCAGGGAGGATCCTCCTTCAGGTGGCTATAGTGTTTGCTGTGAAAGTGAGCCTCTGGACCAAACTCTCCTCGAATACTCGGAGAAACTGTTGGCGGCCATGGACTGGGATGGCGTGGCGATGGTCGAATTCAAGGTGGACCCGGTCACAGGCCGCGTAGCGTTGATGGAGGTCAATGGGCGCTTTTGGGGGTCTTTGCCCCTCGCGATTCATGCCGGCGCAGATTTTCCATCGGCGTTGGTGGCATGTAACCTGCCGGAGCCAATGACAAAACTTCTCCCATATCGCATTCATCTACGTTGCAGGCGGCTGATTGGAGAAACCAAATGGCTCGTCACCGTCATCAAGCAAGGGACCGTTCCAATCTGGAAGGCAGTTGGGGCATATCTGTGGGATTTCCGGCCCGGCGTCAAGTACTTCATTTGGGCGTGGGACGATCCGCGACCTGCACTCTACGCTTTGCAGAAACGGGCTGGTATAACGGCTTCGATCGTGCTCGAATGATTTCAATTCCCTGCTCGATGTTCCGCCACGCATAGTGTGCCAAATGACCTCTGATTGGCTGCGCGCCCGGAGGCGGGATCGGTCCCAGGTCCGCAAATCCACAGGTCGAAACGGTCCCCAACGAGGACAGAGCAGCCAAGTGCTCGCACAGCTTTTCCAAGCGCCTGACGACGCGCCGTCTGGGGCCAACGGTCCGGCCGGTCCAGCGGTTGTTGATCAATTCAAACGAATGGGAGACCAGCACATAGGCCTCCCACGAGCCCCGAAGCGCGTTCGTGAGCGTCGCAGTTATCTCACCCAGCGAGCAAGCCCCAAGTTCGCAATGCCGATAGTGTCCGGGTCGGTCCTGAAAGCAACTGATGGGTACTTCCGTGAGGCCTTCGACTCTCCTGGGCTGCCAGGGGATCTCAGCGAGACGAATCCCGCAAGTCGATCCTAGATAAATGTAGTTGAAGCTGGAATCGTAGCGAAATCCAAGCCGGGAAAGCGCTCTTAAGGTATCGAGATTGGCAGCGTAGTCCCCGGCCCGAAAGGCAATGGGCGCTGGAGCGCCGGCCTTCACCAGATTGTCCGCCGCAGTTCTGATCAATTCCAACTGCTCGTCTTCGCTGTACGATGTCAGCAGGTAGCCACGGTCCGGAACAGAGAGGCCTTCTGACATTGGGATCCACTCCGGATGGAGATGAAGCTGAACCTCATGGCCGTGCGACTGGATCAACTCAACCATTCTCGTCAGCGGCCCAATTCCTACCTCCGGACAGCTTGCGTGCAACCCTTCCACAAAAAAGACAGCCTTGATGCCGTATCTGGCAAAAACATCGAGCTGATACGCTAGGCCAAATTCGCCTTGAACGGTCTTCCCGTAAATATCCCTGTCAATATCGCGGGCCAGGGCGTCAGATTGCCAGTCCGTATGAATCGGATAGACTTCAGTGTCGATAGTGAACAAGAAGTTCATATACCCTTCATTCTTTAGCAATTTTCCAGATAATTATACAATCGGCTACGCAGTTCTGCTTGTCTGCGGGAAAATTGACTGACCGCAGAGCAGGGAGCCGGCTAGGTGGAGACGGCCACACCCTGATCTTCTTGCGCATCTTTACCAGCCTGTGATGTGACAGGTGGCTTCCCTCTTTCCGGATGGGCAAGCGTGTAAAGAGAGAGCAAGACGGCGGATAGAATCGGCATCGCGCACATCACAATTTTCAAGGGTTGGATGGTGATGAATCCAGAACCCACATCGAGATAGAGTGTTCCAATGGAGACGCTGGTCAAAGCAAGTAGCGCAAGATACCACGTCGCCTTTTGGCTGCGCAGGGCATCTGCCCAGGATATGGCGAGCGGGATAAAGGCCACTCCGTAGCCATATCTCCAGGAAATCGGGGTCACGCAGAGAACCAGCAGCGCGAAGACTGCCAATGTGAGAGCCCGCGAATCGCGGTCTCGACAGGCCCGATATTTTCAGGCTGTTTTTTGTATCCCGCAGGCCATTTGGGGGGCTTCCATCCGCTACGGTCTTGCCGCCGGTTGCGCCGTCGTCAGCAGTCCCTGGCCGCGCAGCCATGTCTCCAACAAACCGGGCCATTGGTCCAGAGCTGCGTCTCCCTTGCCTAGGCCGGTTCCATGCGGCCCGTTGGCGAAGATGTGCATCTCAGCGGGAACTCCGGCCTTCACCATCGCTTCATAAAATCGCAGCCCCTGCTCCACTGGAACCGTCTTGTCGGTGAAGGTGTGATACATGAAGGCGGGCGGTGTCTCTTTGGTCACAAACAAGTCCGGCGAGTACGCGGTCCTGAGCTCAGCGCAGCGGTCCATGATGTTCTGGGTCTTGCAGAAGTTCAGGTAGCGCGGATCGTAAACCGAGAGGGCGCCAATCCACGGGTAGCCGAGCACCAGATAGTCCGGGCGGCTGGAGACGCGCTCTATCGGATCCTCCGCGTCCGGCTTGCCGGCAACAAACTGCGTCGCCGCCAGCGCCGCCAGATGGCCTCCGGCCGAGAAGCCGACGATCACAATCTTCGCCGGGTCGATCTGGTAATCCCTGGCTCGCGCCCTCACCAGTTGCACGGCGCGCCGCGCGTCCAGCAGGGGAACAGGGAGTACGTAGCCATGCGAGGCGAGCCGGTAACTCAAAATAAAAGCGCGAAAGCCGCGCGCCGTAAACCAGTCGGCGGTCTGCCGGCCCTCATGGTTGCCCGCCAGGTGGATATACCCGCCGCCCGGAAGAATCACCACTGCCGAGCCGTTTTCCGAGCCTTTCACCGGCTCGAGGATGGTTAGCGTCGGCGTGTCTTCGCAGGCCTTGCCCTTGGCCTCAGGCGCGTCTCCCGGCCACAGGCGAATGGTCTGAATGCCCAGAAAATCATTGTTGTTGCCGGCTACGGCACAGGGCTGCACTTGCGCCTGCGCCGTCCCGCCCGCCAACAAAACACCAACCAGCATTGCGAAAAACGATTTCATCATCACCCTCATCGCGGTTCGCGGCAATTATACAAGCCGCCGGAGTCTTCGGCAGTGGGTCAGCTTGGAGGGTACGGGCTTCAGCCCGTACATTAGAGCATTCTCAAATTGAGTGTTAACAAAATTCTGGGTGCCCCACCCTTTTCGCGTACTTTGCGAAAAGGGTGGGATAGCACAACTGTCCATTTCAACTGTAAACACCAGAACCGAAAATGCTCTAGCCTCACAAAATGATCGCGGGCTTTAGCCCCTGAGGCGAAGCCTATTCAAACTGACCCACTCCCCAAGATTTTCTATCCTCCTCAGCTCCCGGCTTTGGTGATGAAAGCCGCCAGATCGTCTTTCAACTGATGCAGCGCATCCACGTTGAGATAGATCATGTGCCCAGATGGGTAATAGCCGAACTGCACATTGCCGCGCAGCGCCGGCTCCAACCCCATGTGGTCCAGATCGAATTCTGTCGCGAAAAACGGCGTGGCCAGATCGAAGTAGCCGTTGGCCGAGAAGACCTTCAGGTGGGGATTCTTGCGAATGGCGCTGGCCAAATCGGCGGCCACGTATGGCTGCGTCTGATCGCGTCCGGGCCCGAACGCAGAACTTGAAGTGGGCTTGTGTTTCCAGTCCCACTGCATGATCGTGTCCGCGCTGGGCCTGTAGGCATCGGTGCTTTCGTACTTCAGCTCCCGTTCAAGATAATCGTGCAGCGCGCCGACAAACGCTCCACTGATGCCCGTGTCGGAGGCATCGTAGCTGGGCGCATCGCCGGCCGCGTCCGCATCCACTCCCTCAAAGCGCATATCGTAACGGCCCAGGGTTTTGCGGTCCTCGCGCAGCACTTCCTTCCTGAATCTTGTCGGCGAAATCCGCAGGTTGGTCTCCTTCACGTAGTCCACGCTCAGGCCCGTAAACCGGCTCACTTCTTTGGCGACGGAATCCAGTTGCGCCGCGGGCAAATTGTCGCCGGCAAACAGCGCCTGCGCATACGGCCCTGCGGCAAATACGCGCGCCTGCTCCACCCATCCCGCCAGATCGGCCGGCTTGTTGGGAATCTTGTCAAAGTACCACGCCGCCGCCGCGTAGCTGGGCAGGTTCGAGATGTACACCGTGTCGTAGCCGCCGTCGCGCACGCCGTAATTTAAAATCGAGCTGATCAGCACCACGCCGTTCAACTGCACGCCGTCGTTGCCCAGCATATCGGCCAGCGCGGCCGAGCGCGTGGTGCCGTAAGATTCGCCGATGAGAAACTTGGGCGAATTCCACCTCTGGTTCAGGTTCAGATAGCGCTGAATGAAGCGGTCAAAGGCGCGCAGGTCCTGGTCCACGCCCATGAAATCCTTGGGCGTCGCCTTGCCCACTGCGCGCGAGTAGCCGGTGAGCGGCGCGTCGATGAAGATCAGGTCGCTTTTGTCCAGCAGCGAATACTGGTTGGGAATCAGCTTGAACGGCGGTCCAGCGGTCGGGTTGGGGCTGTCGGTCGAGATGCGCACCGGCGAGAACGAGCCCATGTGCAGCCACAGCGAGGCCGACCCCGGCCCGCCGTTATAAAGAAAGCTCACCGGCCGCGTCTGAGGGTCCGCTCCGTCCAGCGTATAAGCCACGTAGAAGATGCTTCCGTAGGGCTTGTCTTCCTCGTCGCGGATCAGCAGCGTGCCGGCGGTCGCGGTGTACTTCAGCGTCTTGCCGCCCAGCGCCAGTTCATGATGCGTGGCCACCAGCTTCTCCGCCGGAATCGGCGTTGCTTCCTTCTCGGCGTCCTTGTCTTTGTCTTTCTGTTTCTCCGTGCCCGCTGCGGGCGGCTGAGAGGGGCTATTGTGCACCTCCTGCGCCCGCGCGACAGGCGAAAGGAAGAACGAAGCCAGGGCAATCAGAGACAGTATTACAATCCGATGAGTCGTTTTCATATGCCAAATCCCTCCGGAAACGGTCGAATTCGTTTAACTTGTATTGCATTACAAAGCACTCGAGATTTGTTAGAACCTCTCCAAAAGCTATGTCTTGGAGTGTACGGGCTTCAGCCCATACATTGAGAGCCTATTCTCGATTTCCGGCTTTAGCCGCTGAGGGAATGCAAACTGCCATCAAAGCATACCTCAGGGGCTAAAGCCCACAATAATCCCTGCCTTTGAAATACGGGCTAAAGCCCGTACCCTTCACCCAAAACGGAGTTATTGGATAGCTTCTTGATTCCCGATCTCCGTCCCCTGTATTACGTCGTATTACAGCCACATCGCCGTGTGTCCAGGGCTGGGGTTCGCGGCCTGCGCGGTGATATCCTCCGACAGCTCAAAGCCATGGCGAGCATAGTAATACGCCGCGCCATGCAGCCGCTCCTGAAGCCCGCCGCCGGGATAGAGCGCCTGGCAGATCGCCTCGGCGTGGCGCGTGAGCGAGGCCTCGCGCTGCAATTCAAAGTTCGTCGCCAAACTCCGCAAGCGGCCCATCTGGTAACGGATCTTACCCGCAGCGGTTTCCGCCGATTGGCCAAGGCCCGCATCGAGCGCGCGCATCCAGTCCACCAGCGGCGTCAATTCGGCCTCCAGTGCCGTGCCCGCCGACTCCAGCTTCCGCTTCTCTTCGCCGGGCATGGCCCGCGCGGCCAATCGTTGCGCCAGCGTCGCCGGAGTCTCGGCAAAAACCTCGTCCAGCGTCAACCCATGCTGGCTGAGCAGAGCGCCGATGGCCGGCTCGATCAGCGTGCCTGAAAGACGCGGCAGCGCCGGAGTCACCCTGCCCAGGATTCGCTCGTAGAGTACTGCCGACTGGGCAAAGTAGGCAATCTCCGCCGGTCCGCCGACGATGGCTGAAGTCGAGAGCAGGAAATCCTGAAATACAGGCCGCAGCAGCGCCGAGGGAGAAATGCGCTCTGGCTCACCTTCAAGGATGGCGACCAACTCCGCCGTCGAATAACTCTGCCGCCCTGCCTGCCACTGTCCGTCCGGCTCTTGTGCGCTGGGCGCGTTACGTTTCAGAGCCACGCGCTCGCCGCTCGTGTCGTCGATAAGAAAGAGAAGGCTGGAATCTGGTGCCACGTTGACTTGCGCATGATAGCCGGCCGCTTCTAGGTCCCGATTGCGCTCCACCAACGCGGAATGCAACTCGTCGGCGCGCTCCAGCGCCGCGCGCAGCACTGGCGCTCCCAGGCGGTGGAATTCGCGTCCGCTTGCGTCCAGCACCAGCAGCCCCTGCGCGGCAAAAGCCCTGGAATAAAACTCCGCAAAAGCCTGCGCCAGCGTGCGCCCTGGCCGATAAGCCGCAGCCAGAGCATCCGTCGCGTCTGAATCCCCCAGCAGCTCCCGCGCCTCATCGACCACGGCAGTAATCGACTCGTCCAGCACAATGCCGCCCACGGGCCGTGCAGCCTCTGGAGCGCCCGCCCAGGTCAGTGTGCGCAACTCGCGGCGCGCGGGAAAAACAACATGATTGATCTCGGCAAAGTCGTGGTCTTCCGTGGCCAGCCAGAAGATAGCGACGTGGGGTTTGCCTGCTTCAGTGGCCTGTCGTGCGCGAGCCAGCGCGGTAGCCGCCTTAAAGGGTGTGAACAACGGCCCGCCAAACAAGCCCACCTGCTGGCCGGTCACCACGGTTCCAGCTCCGTCGCGCAATGCATCGAGGGCCGCCGCTGCCGCCTGGGAAGGCAAAGCGTTCTGCTCGGTCAACAGACGAATCAGGTCCGGCCAGTGCGCGGGCCGCTGCGAAGGCAAATGCGAGCCTTCCCGCCAGCCTTCGTCCAAAGGGCCTGAGGCGTAGAACCCACGCGCCGCCGCAGCCTGGGAGCAATAGTCCAGGAACTGCCGGTGCAGTCCTGGCACGACGGTGATGGGATGGCGCTCTGCGGTCAACAACTCGTTCTCATGGCAATCTGGAATCGGGGGCGAACCCCATGTACTAGCTTGAAAATTCAGATACGGCTCTTCTAAGGATGCCATGCCGAACTGATTTGATGCACGAGTATGAATTGATTGTAACACTCTGGCCGCTCAAGTGTGTATATTCTTTATCTGGTTGCGCATGTTTTCTCAGTGCGCAGCAACGCGCCCAGAAATGCGTCTGGAGGAGAGACAACAAATGCCCAAGAAAAAGAAAGCCGTGAAAGCCGCCGCGCCGAAGAAAGCAAAGGCTGCCAAATCCAAAGTGAAGAAATCCCCAAAGCCCAAGACAAAGAAGGCGGCAAAAGCCCTCAAGCCTAAGGTGAAAAAGGCGCTGAAAGCGGCAAAGGCTTTAAATCCCAAGGCGCTCAAAGCGTTGAAGGCGGCTAAAGGCTTGAAGCCCAAAATGAAGAAGGCGCTCAAGGCCGCAAAAGCTCTGAAGCCGAAGACGAAGAAGGCCACCAGGGCCAAGGCGAAGAAGGCTCCCAAGGTTATCCTGCCCGGAGTCGAGGAAACGGCTGAGCTGCTCAGCTCCGAGACGGTCTTTGACGGTCCGCTCTTCCATGTGGTGCGCGACCGGCTCATCGAGCCGGGCGGCCAAACGGCCACCCGCGATGTCGTTCGCCACAACGGCAGCGCCGTCATCCTGGCCATCGACAACACGAAGAACAAGCGCGACCCCTGGGTTGTCGTCGAGCGCCAGTATCGCCATGCCGCCGGACGTTTCCTGTGGGAGCTGCCCGCCGGCAAACTCGAACCGGGCGAAGACCCCCTGCTCGGCGCCCAGCGCGAGCTGGCCGAGGAGACCGGCTACCGCGCAAAGAAGTGGAAGCCGCTGGTCGAGTACTACGCCAGCCCCGGCTTCGTCAGCGAGTCCATGAAGGTCTTTCTGGCCGAGGGCCTCACCGCTGGCGACACCAACCTGGACGAGGATGAACAGATTTCTTTTCGCCTGGTCAAACTCTCTGAAATCCTCAAAATGATTGAAAATGGAGCGATTCTGGACGGCAAGACCCTCTCCGCCGTGCTCTTGTATGCGCGCAAGCTGGCCGGCAAGCGCGGCAAGTAGAGCCGCCCCCATCCATGCATTTCTTTCCACCCATGGCCGGCCCTGCGCGCCGGCCATGGGTCATTTGTGCGCCCAGCATGGGCGCACTCTTACGGGTGCAAGTCCCGTCACAAGCAGGTCACAGTGAGTGAAGTGAAGCGCAACTGCATGAGGGCGACCGATTGTGGGGAGGAAGCGTGGATCGAAGCTG
>Ga0224526_1000222_pt1 | contig 27913 bp, 26 predicted proteins | sample CBST25metaG_FD_179878 | JGI IMG/M metagenome (GOLD analysis project Ga0224526, IMG submission 179878) | Peat soil microbial communities from Stordalen Mire, Sweden - C.B.S.T-25 | ecosystem: Environmental > Terrestrial > Soil > Wetlands > Peat | place: Sweden: Norrbotten County, Stordalen Mire...
CAGCTACCCCCAATCCGAGCCCAGCGCACTTCACCGGCAAAGAACGAGACTCCGAATCAGGCAACGACTACTTCGGGGCCAGGTACTACGCAAGCTCAATGGGACGTTGGTTATCGCCCGACTGGGCAGAGAGTCCCAGCAACATTCCGTACGCTATCTTGAGCGATCCGCAAAGTTTCAACCTCTATAGTTACGGTTTGAACAATCCGCTCAAGAACCGAGATTTTGACGGGCACTCCTGCGATCCGGACTATTCGACAACGGATAAAAATGGCAACATGGTCGTTCACGCAGGACAATGTCACTTGGATTGGTGGGATATACCGGGACATGCGTGGGTTGGGTTCGGCAATATTATCACTGGTCAAACTCCGAAACAGGTTTGGACCGGTGTGAAGCAAATGTTCTATGCGTACTCGGTGGCGCTGCCGTTTGGTCAAATAGGTGTCAGTTTGGGTGCTGCCGATGGCCTTATCTCTTTGGGCTTAGAGGCTGATGGAGCTGCCGGAGCTGCCGGTGAAGGAGCAGCAGTTGAAGCGGGAGCCCAATCGGTTGATGTCACCAAGGGAAATTCGGTCAAGAACTGGAAGACGAACGCTTCGCCTGATCAAGTTAGCAAGACTCTTGAGTCAAATGGCTTCTCGAAATCCACTACGGCAGATGGACGAATCCAGTTCACAAAAGGGGATACTCAATGCACCATGTATCCCAAAGCCTCATCTACGGGAGGTCCGTCGATGCAGGTCAAAGTCGGTGGCGAAGTCGTTTCCAAAGTTCGCATGAAGTGATAGGAGCACTATGACGCAGTGGATTAGCGATGATAAGCAATTCGAGGAGCTTTTCCTGGAGTGCCAGACGTGCGTATTTATCGACAACGGACGAGAACCAACATCCCTGATTCGGCTTTCGTTCGACGATGCAGGAATCTGCACGCGGTCGTTTGCGGCTCTTCTGCAAAAGCTTCTTGAATGGTCAGGGGACACAAACTGCTTCTATGTAGTTCTCCGTCCTGACCCTGTGCACTACTTCCATCGCCTTTTCGGGAAGTATCCAGCACTTGAAATAGGGTCTGGAATCACTCCAGAAGAATACCTATCGGCACTCAATCAAGGACCGGAGCAATCACCGGCGGACGCAGTTGGAACCAACTATGCTGAACGCGTTATCGTATCGCCTTCTCTAAGCTGGTTCGTTCACAGCTACCAATCCAGCGGGGATACGGATGGCCATCTCTGGATACCCTCTGAATGGGTGGACCGAGTCGCTGCCATTTATCCCGATGCCGCCGTGGTAGCTTCTGCGTAGAAGCCGTCTTCCAGCCAACCGCAAGCCGTCCTCCGGGGCTTCGGTGAGCGTCCTCGGCGCGAAAACCGGGGACAGACGGGATGTTCACCGCACGCTTCACAGTGCGGCCCGATCCTGAATCCGTGAATGTTGAAATCCGATTTGGATGCGGTATTTACGCCGCGCCAAGCAGAAAAGTTCTAAAATCGTCCACCAGGGCCGACCAATCAACTTGCCTTTCCTGAAAATTTTCGATTCATCAGCACAAATTCGACCACAGTAAACATCGCCCCCCTGCGGGAACAGGCCGCACGCGTTACGGCTTCCTGTTTCTTTGTGCGTTTTCTTGAAACAGGCGTAAGATGACGGCATGAAGCATCTCGCCGCGGTCGCGCTCGTGGTGGTTGGAATTTTGATTCCGGCCTGCGCCCAGCACGGCGCATCGCACGGCGGATTCTCCGGCCATTCCGCATCGGCTTCCCATGGCAGCTTTCGCGCCTCCGCTCCCAGCCATTTCGCAGCCTCTCCGCGCTCTTTGGGCAGCAGAACATTCGCGATGCCGCAAGCGGGTCGGAGAGGCGTTGTGGCTCATGCTGGTGCGCGCACACCCTACACAGGCTCATGGCGCTATCGCCGGCCGTACGTTTCCCATTTCAGAGGCGGCGCGCCCTATGGCGTTGCTGGATGGGTAGCTCCGGGATACCTCGGCTATCCGCTTTACACGGAGGATGCCGGTGGGGACAATGCCGCGCCTGCACAAAGCGCAGAGGAAGCTTACGAGGCACCGGCTCCGCCCGAACTGCCTCCGTATCCCAACCAGCTCGCTGCGAGTCCGGCTCAGGCAATGCCTGCTCCATCCAGTCAGGACGCAGTGACGCTGGTCTTCGCGGATGGCCGTCCTTCCGAGCAGATTCACAACTACCTGCTCACGCGCACCACCCTCTTTGTTCTGGACCAGCGTCATCGCGATATTCCGCTCGATCAACTCGACTTTGCCGCAACAGCCAAGGTGAATCACGACGCAGGGATTGATTTTCATCTTCCCGAAAACCCCGGCCAGTAAAACTCCGCTAACAATGCACATGTACGGCACGCGGCCAACTCCGCTATGCGATTTGTCGCGAGGCAACAAAGCCGGTGCGAGCGAGTAGCGAGCGTCCGCCTCACCGCAGGTGGCTGCCGCACCGCGGGTGTTAATGAAAATCATGCGAGCGGATATCGGCGCTGGTGATCTCCAGCGGCTCAATCCGCTGTGCCTTCACGTGGATCACGCCGTCTTGATTCTGCATTGGCCCTGCAATTCGCAGAAAGCGGTTGCGCGTCACCGTGATGCGATTCTGCTCAAATATATCGGGCGAAAGAATGATGTTGGCAATGCCGGTTTCGTCTTCGAGTGAGAGAAAGACAAATCCTTTCGCCGTGCCGGGCCGCTGCCGCGCAATCACGCATCCCGCCACGCATACGTGCTGATTCCTGCCCAGTTCTTCGAGTTCCCGCGCGGAGAGAATGCCTTGTTGCCGCAACGCCGCGCGATGATATGCCATCGGATGCGGGCCAGTGGTCAGCCCGGTGCCTCCGTAGTCGGCAGCAAGGCGCTCGTCGGTCGTCATCTTCTGCAAAGGCGTACTGCGCGGGCCAGATCCAGCCGGGCTTGCGTTGCGCAGCAATGGGCCGACGGGCCTGCCGGCCTGCTCCACCTGCCAGAGCGCATCGCGGCGATGCTCTACTTCACCCAGCGAATTCAGTGCGCCAATGCCGGCAAGCAGAACCAGTTCTTTCCGATTTAACTCCGGCACACGCTGCGCAATGTCATCGACGGACGCAAACATTCCAGCTTCGCTGCGCGCGAACAAAATCCTGTCCGCGGACGTCTTCTTCAGTCCCTTCGCATAGTTGAATCCGATGCGCAGTGAGAGCGATCCGTCCGTCTCCGGCTCCAGCGTACACACAGCTTCCGACCGCTGTACATCGAGCGGGCGCACGCGCAGTCCGTGGCGCTGCGCATCCTTGATCAACACGGCGGGCGAGTAGAAGCCCATGGGTTGATTGTTGAGCAGGCCGCAGGTAAATGCAGCGAGATAGTGAACCTTCAAATACGCTGAGGCGTATGCAATGAGAGCAAAGCTGGCCGCATGGCTCTCCGGAAATCCATACATCGCGAACGAGGAGATGCCCTGCACAATGTTGTCCTGCGCCTCCGGGCCGATGCCGTTGTGCGTCATGCCGGCACGCAGACGGCCTTCCAGATCCTTCATGCGCTGCATCGATCGCCGCATGCCTACGGCCCGGCGCAGTTCTTCCGCCTCAGCGCCGGTGAAGCTGGCCACGGTCATCGCCATGCGCAGTAACTGCTCCTGAAACAGCGGAACTCCGAGCGTTCGTTTCAGCACCGGTTCGAGCGACGGATGCGGATAGGTCACTTCCTCCTTGCCCTGCCTGCGCCGCATGTAGGGGTGCATCATTTTGCCCACGATGGGTCCGGGCCGAATGATGGCCACCTGGACAACAAGATCGTAGAAACGAACCGGCGCGTTGTGCGGAATGGACGCCATCTGCGCGCGGCTCTCCACCTGGAACATGCCCACCGTGTCCGCCTTGCATAGCGTCTCGTACACCAGCGGATCTTCAGGCAGCGCAGCCAGATCCACGTCCTTGCCATAGTGGCGCGGGATGAGCTCGATCGAATCCTTGATGGCAGCCATCATGCCCAGTCCCAGCAGGTCCACTTTGATCAGCCCCATGTCGGCGCAATCCTCCTTGTCCCATTGAATGACGGTGCGGCCCGGCATGGATGCGCGTTCAATGGGCACCACGCCGTTGAGCATTCCCGCGCAGATCACCATGCCGCCGGAGTGCTGACCGAGGTGGCGCGGCAGATCCTGCATGCGCTGGCAGAGTTCCAGATAGCGCGCGATACGCGGATGCTTGACGTCGAAGCCCGCCTGCGCAAAATGGTGCGCCATGGTATCGTTTTCGCCGCGCCACTCCCAATGGCCGACCAGGCTCGACAGGCGCGCCAGTTGATCTTCTTCAAAGCCCAGCGCGTTGCCCACCTCACGTGCCGCCGAGCGCCCGCGATAGGTGATCACGTTGGCCGTCATGGCCGCGCCCAGCGAGCCGTAGCGCTCATACACATACTGAATCACCTGCTCGCGTTGATCGCCGGAGGGCAGATCGAGATCGATGTCTGGCCACTCGCCGCGATTCTCATTGAGAAATCGCTCGAAGAGCAGCTCCATGCCCACCGGATCGACCGCGGTAATTTCAAGCGCATAGCAGACGGCCGAATTCGCCGCCGATCCGCGCCCCTGCACCAGGATGCCGTTGCGCTGGCAGTAGAGAATGATGTCCCAAACGATCAGAAAATATCCTGCGAACCCGAGCTTTGCAATCAGTTTGAGTTCATGATCCACCTGCGCGCGCGCCTTCTGGAGCAGTGACCGTTTGGCCTGCGATCCATACCGCTTGCGCACCCCTTCTTCCACGCGTTTCATCAGAAAGCTATCCATCGTCTCGCTGTCCGGCACGGGGTAGTGCGGAAACTGGTAGCCGAGATTGTTGAGCGTGAATTCAAGGCGGCCGCTGACGATGCCGGTGTTCGCAATGGCTTCCGGTATGTCGCGAAACAGCGTCGCCATCTGGCGTGCAGGGCGCAGAGTCCGCGAAGCATTGAGCGCAAGCAGCCGGCCTGCCTGATCGAGCGGCGTGTGATGGCGGATGCTGGTCAGCACATCCAGAAGCTCGCGGTCCTTCTCCGTCGCGTAGCGAACCCCGTTGGTCGCAATCACGGGCAGGCGATGCGTTGCAGCCAGGTCCAGCAGCGCCTGGTTGCGCGCCTCTTCGTCGCGCTGGCGGTGCCGCTGCAGTTCCACGTAGAGATTGCCGTGGCCGTAGATCGCAGCCAGCCGGTCAACAACCTTATGTACGTTTCCATCTTGTGCTAGCGCCGCGGCCAATGGTCCTTCATCGCCTCCTGTCAGACAGATCAGCCCGGCAGAGAACTCTTCGAGATCGTCCAGCGTTGCCGCGCCCTCGGTCTTGGTCGCCTCGCGCATCTTGAAGCGCGTGATGAGTTGGCATAAATTCCGGTAGCCCGTCTGCGATGCGCAGAGCAGCAGCAAGCGCGGCGGCTCTTCCGGATACCGATGAGGCAGCCATGCGGCGGGCGTGAGACGCTTGCCAAAAGAGCTCACCGCAATCTCTGCGCCGATATGCGCGCGCACACGGCACTTCTGCGCGGCAGTATGAAAGCGCGCGACGCCATACACTCCATTGCGATCGGCCAGCGCCATCGCCGGCATACCCAACTCGGCCGCGCGCTCAACCAGCTTCTCCGGCTGCGAGGCCCCGGCTAGAAAACTGAATGCGCTGGCCGCGTGCAGTTCAACGTAGGCAGGGCCTGCCGGGGTCCCCAGCGACAGGTCTTCGTCGCTGGGGTGGTCGTTAGTCATAAATAGCCACAAGCTGCCACGCATTCTGTGCCTGATCGCGCATCAGCAGGCAGGCGATCGATATTTCCTGGATGGATGTTTTCGGGCGCGTTGTAGCCAGCACATCCCACTCTTCCGCATCCCACCCATCCGTGGACCACCAGCACCCGCTGGTTCGCCACGGACCAAATGCCGCGCTGATCTCAAAGCTCCGCTCCGCATCGCGGAATCGCCGCGGCCTGTCGCCCTGCATGATGACCGAAATCGTTACGGGTGGCCGCATACGCCGGAGGGCCATCCGCGGGCTATCTGCTTTCGCTATACTGGCGCTTGTGGAAACGGCAAACTGGCTCATGCGAAAGCTGTCCGGCCGGTTCGAGTCTTCCAGCACCGGCGAGCCGACGCGATCTTCGCCGGCAATCGCCTTGAGACGCGCAAGGGTTACGTCCAGCCGCGAGGGCTCCGGCGTCTGCGGTGCAAACAGACCGAGCTGCACCTTGCTCGATTGCCCAGCCTCCGCGCTCAGGCTGAAGGCAAGCACCGCAGCCTGCGGCGGATGCGCCGCAAACTCCAGTTGCAGCAGCTTGAGCAGAAACTTGCGATCTGTCGAAGCCAGCGCCGGCCGGATCGTGCCGCGATGCGTGCGCGTCCCATCAAGCTTCATCTCCACGGTAAGCGATGCCAGTGACAACGCCCGCGAAGCGGCACGCGCCACCAGGCAATCGATCATGCGCGCGCCCACAAACAGAAGCGACTCCATCTCTTCCACTGGCGTCTCAAACTCGCAGAACTCCTTGAGCGCGAACTCCGGTTCGATGGGTTGGAAGGTATGCGCCTGCCCGCCGCGCGCCAATGCTCTCCATATGCGAGCCTGTTGCCCCAGCCGCGCAATCAGATCCGTTTCAGGGAGTGCCGCCAGTTCGCCCAGCGTGCGAATCCCCCACACTGCAAAGGTTTCCGCATGATCTGGCGAAAGCGCCAGCGACGCAAGCGGAAGTTTGCTCAGGTGCGCTACTTCTTCGCCTTCAGGAATCACGGTCACACCGCGTGAGTTCGCGGCCTTCAACCGCGCCGTATGAAAGTTGGCGCTGACCGCAATCGACGCGCGAAATCCCGCCGCAGCCAGCCCAGCCCGCAGCCTCTCCGCCAGCTTCTCCGGCGGGCCAAACAGTCGCCCAGTCCCCGCAATGTCCAGCACGTACGAACACGCGGTTCCGTAGCTCGCAGCCTCGATACGCGGAGAATAGTGCGCCGCGCACTCGCGCACCACCGCGCGTGCGGCAGCCTCACTCTTAGTGGAACGCGGCAGCAGCCGCAGTCCGGCAATCGCTTCCGCTTCGATGCGCGTCATGCCGCACACCGTGCCCCTGCGCTCGGCAGGTCGATTGAGAGCGCAGACTGACTCCAGCGGGGCGCGCCCCTCCAGCACCGCGACCGGCTGCGACTGCATCTCCGGCCGCAAGCGCAGCAGGGCCTGCGCGGGAAACTCCGCCGCATGCAGGCACAGGTAGAGTTGCTCGCTCATGCGCGTTCCTCCTGTGCCCACCCGCACACCGCCGACCATGTCGAAGTCGGTGGCTTCCGTATTTCCTGCAGATTGCGCAACTGACGCTGCCGTTCGCGGCGGACTTCAAACGAGAATCCGGTCAGCACGGTTTCGCGCGCCGTTATCGCCTGCCGCGGCATGCATTCCACCAGCAGGGCCGAGGTCGATTGCGCATAGGCTTGCTCCCCGAGCACAACCAGGCAGCAGCGCGAGCGGTCGGCTGCCTGTCGAAAGCGAAACCATGTGGCCAGTGGAATCCGGCTCGCGTGTTCCGGCGCCGTGCCGCCCAGGTCCAGCACAATCGCCGCAAACCCGCCCGCCTGCAGCAGCAGATCGGTCGCCTGGATGGCCTGGTCCAATCGTGCCCAAGGCTTGCCTCGCGTCCAGGGCTTGCTCTTTGCCGCCAGGCTCCCGCTACTACAGCGCACCCACAGCAACTGCCGGAGGCTCACGCCATTGGCGGCGGCCGACTCCGGATCGAAGGCGTCCCCAGCGTCCACCCAGGCCGCAACCTTGCCATCCTGCGTTCTATGTGCAAGAAACGAAAGCGCCAAGCTCGTCCGTCCCGAGGATTGCGGTCCCACCACTTCGCTGATGGCCCCCACCGGCAATCCGCCCTCAAGCAGTGTGTCCACCGCGGCAATCCCCGTGGCTGCGGTTTCGCGAATGGTCCGCACAACGGGCGTCAGCGCCGCCGGAAACCGGCGTTCGAGGGCGTGTTCGATCTGGATGCGAAGGGCAGTGGCGGAGGTCATAGCGAGGGGGCGGTAGATATTCGCCTTTTCTTCGCTTAATATTGCTCCAAGCCGGCTCGCCTGTCAATCGGTGGAATTCTTCGCTGCCGGAATCTCTGCCTCGGGATCAGTCCCGCACGCCATCCGGCACAGTCGTGTTAGCAGACCCCAGTACCGCCGGGATTCAGGCCCAAAAAACATTTGGCGACATCGCGCAGGAACTTGATACGATTCCAGCATCTCCCAGATTCCAGAAGGCCGGTAGCAGGCACAGGGAGTTGTGTTAATTCTCAACTTGGTTCTCCCCGGGAGGGCGTTATCAAAGAGCGAATGAGATTGGGCGATCTGCTGATGCAGGCGAAGATGATTACCGCTGCGGATGTGGCAAAGGCACTTGAAATTCAGGCAGAGAAGGGTGGCCGTCTGGGTGACCTTTTGGTTTCCATCGGCGCCATCTCCCAGAAAACCCTGCATGCTTTTATCCATCGCATGCCCAGGGAGCCGCAAGACCTGGAGTCGATTGGAATTGATGCGATCTCGATGTTGAGCCTGTTGCTCAGGATCGTCTATGTCGATCACCTCGAATCGGTGCGCCAGTTCGTTGAGGCCATCAAGCTCCCCTACACCATCGTGATCGAGCTGGTGCAGATGGGTGTCGACCGCAAGCTGCTGCAAAATCTCGGAACCCGCGAATCCGAGAACATGGCCGACATGAAATACACGTTCACCGACGCAGGCCGTCGCTGGGTGCTCGACGCCCTTGAACAGGTGCGCTATACCGGCCCCGCTCCAGTAACCCTGGAGGAATTCGCCATCCAGGTGAGCCTGCAGAAGATCACCAACGAAACCATCACCTACGACCGCATCCGCACAGGCGTTGGCGAACTGGTGATTGAAGACAACATCATTGAAAACATCGGGCCGGCATTGAACTCAGGCCGCGCCATTCTGCTGTATGGGCCGCCGGGCAATGGCAAAACCTCGGTTGCGCTCAGCTTCGCCAACGTCTTCACCGACGTGATCTACGTGCCTTACGCGGTCTTTGTCGAAGGCCAGATCATGCGTCTCTTCGATCCCAGCCTGCACACGGTGATCAAAGCGCCTGAGACTGCCAAGAACGACGACGCCATCGAGTCGTTCGTTCGCCGCGAGGAGTACGATGCGCGCTGGGTTCCTTGCCGCCGTCCTTTCGTCATCACCGGCGGTGAGTTGACGCTGGAAATGCTCGATCTGCGCTATGACGCCACGGCCAATTACTACGAGGCGCCTCTCCATGTGAAGGCATTGGGCGGTTGCTTCCTGATCGACGACTTCGGCCGCCAGCTCGTCTCTCCCAAGAGCCTGCTCAACCGCTGGATCGTCCCGCTTGAAAACCGCTACGACTACTTGAAGCTGCATACCGGCAAGAGCTTCACTATTCCATTCGAGGAACTGGTCATCTTCTCCACCAACCTTGAGCCGGAAGACCTGATGGACCCAGCCTTCCTGCGCCGCCTGCCTTACAAGATCGAGGTGGGAGGACCGTCTGTCTCGATCTACCGGCGCATCTTTGAAAAAGAATGTGAACGCCAGTCGATGACGCTTACCGACGATGTATTCGATCACATCGTGCACAAAGTGACGGTGGAGAAGGGGCTTGAACTGGCCGCGTATCAGCCGAAGTTCATCGTCGACCAGGTGGTGGCAACCTGCCGCTTCATGGGCGATGCATCCCATTTCGAGCCAAGATTTGTGGATTACGCGATCGACAATCTGCGCACCAAGCGGCAGGGACCTCCGGCCGCTGCCACATCCGCCAATGCGGGACATTGATCAAGTTGGTCTAGTGGATTAATTGATCAGAGCGAGTTCTCGTTCATCACCAGGGCGACGGCGCTGCGCAAACGGGCTTTGCTTCCCTCGTGCGCGGGCCGCAGCCTGGGAACTCGCGCCAGTGGATTGCGGCGCATTTCGGCTTCAACCTGCGGGCCAACCAGGTACCAGAGATTGGTCATGTCGCCAACCACTACTATTTCGCTGGGCGCGAGGGCAGACGCAATCATGTGCATGCCTCTGCCCAGCGCAACGCACATCCTGTCAATCGCTTGTCTCGCCATGGGATCTTCTGCCGCGGCCAGCTTGAGTAGAACCTCAAACGCCGGCGAGGCCTTGCCTGCAATCTCCGCGTAATAGCGCATCCCCGCGCGATTTGACGCGACGGTCTCCCAGCATCCTTTGCTTCCACAAGAACACGGCAGCCCGTTTGGATCCACCTGCACGTGGCCGAACTCGCCGGCGAACCCGCCCTCGCCGCGCACAATGCGTCCATTGGCGAAGATGCCCGTGCCCAGTCCTTCTGACACATTGACGACCACCAGGTCGTGCATGCCGTCGCTGTAGCCGAACCACACCTCTGACAGCGCGCACGCGTTGGCCACGTTGTCCACCACCACACGCAGACCGGTAGCCTCTTGCACGCGTGACTGGATGCGCCCAATCGGCCATGAGATATTCGGCGCGAAGATCGATCGCGTTGGATTCGATTTGTCCGGCTGCAGATCGAAGCGTCCCGGCAGGCTCATCCCGATGCCGTCAAACGACCTGTCGCCGTGCGCGGCAATGATCTTTCGGATTGCATCCACGATCGCGCCGAGTACCTTTTGTGGATTCGCGGGCAGCGCCACCAGGTGCTGCGCCAGAATCTTTCCGCCCAGATCGGTCACGGCCATCGTGATCTGCGCGGGATGCACATCCACGGCAAGCACGCCTCGCTGCCCGTTCAAGTTAAGAAATGTGGGTCTGCGCCCGCGCGGCAGCCTGCCCATCGATCCCTCGACAATCCATCGTTCGGCGAGTAGTTCCTCGACGATCAGCGACACGGTGCTTCGTTGCAGCCCGGAAACCCGCGCCAAATCCGCACGCGAGATCGGTTGCCGTGTGCGAATCTGGTTGAAGATCAGGTTGCGGTTGATCTGCCGCGGCATCTTGTTGGACGCGCTCTGCTTGTTCGTGAAGGAATAGCGCGGTGTCGGCATCGGGTCGGCTCGTATCCTCAGAATAATTCGTTGCTGCTGAAATCCTCTTGCCAATTCATTGGCTTCTTACAGCCGGTACGCGTTTTTCACCAGGCGGTAGGCCAGGTCCTCAGCAACTTCAAACGCTTCGTCCTCCTCCAGCCTGTGCTCGGCGACAAGCCGCGCCAGAAATGCGCAGTCCATTCTTCGCGCTACGTCATGCCGCGCGGGAATCGAAAGGAATGCGCGTGTGTCGTCGTTGAAGCCAACCGTGTTGTAGAAGCCCGCCGTCTCCGTTGTCTGCTCGCGGAAGCGCGTCATTCCTTCAGGGCTATCGTGAAACCACCACGGTGGCCCGAGCCGCAGGCAGGGATAGTGGCCCGCAAGCGGCGCGAGTTCGCGGCTGTATGCGGTTTCGTCCAGCGTGAAAAGAACGATCGTGAGCGTGCGCTCGTTGCCAAAGCGGTCGAGCAGCGGACGCAGCGCATCCACATAATTCGTCGTCCTGGGAATATCGGCGCCCACGTCGCGGCCATAGCGCTCAAATACGTTGCGGTTGTGGTTGCGCACGCTGCCGGGGTGAATCTGCATCACCAGCCCGTCTTCCAGGCTCATCGCAGCCATCTCCGTCAGCATTTGCGCGCGGAAGAGCTCATGCTGTTGCGCATCGCCATGACCGGCGAGAACGCGATGAAAGAGTTCTTCAGCTTGCCGCGCGTCGAGATCCGCGGTTTGCGCAGTGGGGTGTCCATGATCGGTGGCCGTGCAGCCGAGCGAGCGAAAACGCGCGCGAGCCTTGCGCAGCGCTTCCAGGTAGCCGAGCCACGTCGTCGAGTCTTCTCCGTTTTGCACGCCGAGCTTTTCGATGTTCTCGCGGAATCCTGCAAAATCAGGATCGACTACAGAGTCAGGCCGGAAGGTCGGTACGATCCTTGCCTTCCAGCCCGATTCGCGGATTGCCTCGTGATCGTTCAGCGGATCGAGCGGTGAATCGGTGGTCGCCAGCACTTCAATATTGAACCGCTCGTAGAGCGCGCGAGGCAGAAACTCCGGAGTCTGCAGCTTCTCCGCAATCGTATCGAAGTAGAGATCGGCCGTCTCTTCGGACAATCGCACATCCAGGCCGAAGAGTTCGTGAAAGGCAAAATCCAGCCACATGCGTGTCGGCGTTCCACGAAACAGAAAGTAGCGGCTGGCAAATATGCGCCAAACCGCGCGCGCATCCTTCAACTCCGGCTCGCCGATCTCCAGATCCTCAAGCGAGACGCCCTGGCTGTACAACATGCGATAAACATAGTGATCGGGCTGCACAAACAGCTTTGCCGGGTCGGGGAAAGGCTCGTTCTTTGCAAACCACGCAGCCTGCGTATGCCCGTGCGGGCTGACGATCGGAAATGTCTTCACATGCGCATACAGCGCTTTTGCAATGGAGCGTACCTTCGGTTCGGCAGGGAACAATCGATCTTCATGAAGCAGCATGATGCAAGTTTTCCTTTAGAGTGTGACGCCGTTCGCGTAGCCCATCCCGGCCAGAACTCCGCGCATGAATGCAAAGGATTCCGCAACTCCAGGCATCGGATCGTCGCCGTGAATCTCGTATTCAAGATCGACAAAGCCCTTATACTTGATTGCAATCAAGGCTTCGAAGATCCCCCGTACCGGCATTGTGCCCTCGCCCACTGCGACCTGGCTGTCCTTGTCCGTGAAGTTTGCCAGGTCCTTCATGTGCATGTTGAACAGCCGCGGCCCCACTGCATGAATCGTCTGCACAATGTCAGCGCCTGCGCGCACCGCGTGCCCCACATCGATGCAGCAACCCATGCGCGGGTCCATGTTCTTTACCGCGTGCAGGACGTCGAGCGGCGAGGGCCACAGCTTGTCTTCCGGCCCATGGTTGTGAATGGCAAACCGGAAATCGTACTCCTTCACAAACTTCTCAATGTGGGGAAGTGTCGCAGGCTTGGGATCGCCAGCAACAATCACCGAGATGCCGGCTCGTTTGCAATATTCAAACTTGCTGCGAATGTCGGCTTCGTCGTCCTTTGCGAATGAGATTGTCCCGGCAGCATGCAGCTTGATCCCCGCGGCAGCATAGTCCGCCAGAGCCTTCGCCTCTTCCGCCGGATCCATCGGCAGATGATCCTTGACGTCCTTTGCATTCAGGTCAGCCAGGTTCAACTGCTTCATGGATCCGATCAACTGCGCGCGATTGAAATTGCGGAACGTATAGCTGGCCATGCCGAGATGAATCGGCGATGGCTTTCCGGACGCACCCGAAGGCTGCGCAAAGGCCGGCACAGTTGCCGGAGCCGCGCAGGCAGCGGCAAGCAGTGCGCCTGATTGAACAAACCGACGACGAGACAGATTCTGTTTCATAGGTGTGAGATTCCTCGCGTGTTTTCCATCCGCTTTGTAGATTCACATATCGCCATGTCTCAGAGATGAGGCGCCCAGCCACTCTCATAGGTGCGGCCCCACATCTTCATCGCTTCCGCATCGTTCCGTATTTTTCCATCCGCCGTATCGAGATGCAGTTCTCGATTCACCTCCCACGCAACATTGGAAAGCTGCAGCATGGTCACGGCCACGTTGCCAATCGAGACAGGGGAATGCAGAGTTTCCCCCGTTCGGATTCCGGCAATGAAGTTTGCAAAGTGCGCGTCGGTCATGGAATCGCGTCCGGTGAGGTCGGCGGACGACGTCTGCTTGCCGGTCTTGAATTCGCTTATCTTGTTTCCCTTGAGATCGTAGATCTCATAGCCATCGCGATCAACGATCGCAGATCCCTCGGTTCCCATGATGGCCGACCCGCGGTCGCGGCCGTAGAATCTCATCCCGTTGCAGCATTTGCCTTCCCACGAGATCAGCTTGTCGTCGTATTCAAAGCTGGTCACCAGCGTGTCGTAGAACTGCCAGTCGTCTTTGAAGTGGTAACGGCCGCCCGATGAAGTAATGCGCTTCGGATAATCAACTCCAAGCGCCCACCGGCAGACATCCACCTCATGCGTGCCATTGTTCAGGGTTTCTCCGGTGCCCCAGATTCTGAACCAGTGCCAGTTATACGGCTGCACGTTGTCTTTGTACGGCATGCGCGGCGCCGGGCCCTGCCACAGGTCCCAATCAAGCTGCGCCGGAACAGGCGCCTCTTTGCCCACGCCGATTGACTTGCGAAGATTGGTGTACCACGACTTCGCGTAGTAAGCCCTGCCGATTACGCCATTGTGAATCTTGTCGACAATCTCAATGGTGTGCGGTGAGGAGCGCTGCTGCGTCCCCATTTGCACGAGTTTTCCATATTTCTTCTGCGCCTCCACCAGCAGCGCGCCTTCGGCTGGATTGTGGCTGCACGGCTTCTCCACATACACGTGCTTGCCCGCCTGCAGACCCGCGATGGCCATCGGCGCGTGCCAGTGGTCGGGTGTGGCAATCGTGATCGCGTCCACTTCTTTCAACTGCAGGATTCTGCGGAAGTCCTTGTCGGTGGCCGGGGCGTAGCCCAACTCTTTCTCGGTCGCACCGGCAAACTTGCTCAGGATATTGCTGTCCACATCGCAGACATGCGAGATGCGCGCATGATCCTTGTTCGATTTCAGCGAGGAAAGATGGGCATACGCGCGCCCATTCAGCCCGATCACCGCAAAGTTCAGGCGATCGTTCGATCCGAGAATCTGGCCATAGCTCTTCGCGGTCGAACTAATTGCCAGACCAGCGGTACCCAGTGCAAGCGTATCGATGAATTCACGTCGAGTGACCAATTGCTTTCTCCAATCAAAGTGCGTGCGCGTCCTGAAGTGCCTGCTTCATACCTGCCCAGCTCACGCGCGACGATTCTTCCGGCGTGCCGGCTCCGTGCCAGTGCGTCTCAAGGCTCACGGCCTCGTGATACCCGATCTTCTTGAGCGCACGAAATTGTTCCGCCCAATCGATGAAGCCCTTTCCGACTGGCGACCATTCGATCTTGCCCTCCGCATTCTTCACGGCGTTTTTCACATGGCAATGGTGAATACGATTCTTCGGCAATACATCCCAGCCGCCGGGAAACGCGTCAAGCTCTCCGCGCATCACCGCATTCGCAGGATCCCAATTGAGCGCAAGGTGCGGCGACTGGATCGCATTGAGCGTGCGCGCAGCTTCCCGTCCGGTTGCGGTGTTACATTCGAATTCATTCTCGAGCACCAGAAGAAGTCCCTGCTTGCCGAGGGCCTCAGCCGCCGCGCGCAGCTTTTCATCGATCGCCGCGCGGTAAGGCGTTACATCGTCCAGGCGCCAGAAATCGAATCCGCGAATACGAGTTGTCTTGAACTGTTTGGCCAGCGCAATCGACTTTTCCAAAATCTCGTCTTGCTGTTTGAATGTGGTCGCGGCTGCGCCGTGCAGGTCGCCCTTTGATCCGTAGGGCGAATGCGGCGCATCGGGCCAGTCGGTCTTGAACAGCGGACTCGCGATATCGGTGACCTGCAGATTGTACTTGTCGAGAATCTTCTTCGATTCCTCGATCTCCGCCGCGCTCAGGTCCATGACGTTCTTGCCCCACATGGAACGCAATTCGATCCAGCTCATTCCAAAATCATGGGAGGCAACGTAGCATGCGTGATCGAAGTCCGGCGAGATCTCATCGTTGATGACGGCGACGCGAAATGGGGACTTCGCTGTTTCGGCTATTTCTGGAAGGGATTGAGTGGTGCAGGCTGCGGCAACGATTGCTGCATCCCGGAGAAATCTCCGCCTGGAATGTTGCTCCATGGGGCTCCTTTGTCTGGGAGGGCGACCCGCGATCGGTTGGTCGGACGCGATGATTCGTGAGGGCCTGCCACTTGCCGCGCGTGCTGACCGGCCAGGGAGAAAGAGCGACTTCCCGTTACAAGCGGGATATTGTTCAAATACCGAACGAACTCTAAATTCCAGCGCATGGCATTGTCAAGTTGCCCCAATGTGGTGAGTCTGAAGTCCTTCACAGAAACCAGGAAAGCCAAGAAGCAGATCCTTCGACTCACCACCCCCGAACTGAAAAGCGTTCGGGGCCCCTTTCGCTCAGGATGACAGGCCTTGTTTGCTATGAGCTCTTGAGAAGCGGTCATTTTAGCCGTAACTTGCGTGCGCGAGTCAGTTGCTCAGAATGACAACGCCAATGATGGGAAGAATTTCAGACTCAGGACACTAGACTCACAGCACTTTGCTGTCGACGGAACTCAGGATTGTGTCCGCGGCTGCGCGGCTCCAGCCAATGCGCAAGTCCTTCACTCCATGCAACGCAAAAGCGCCATCGGCTCCGCGCGGTGCGGTCACGGCAAAGAAATCCGCCCGGTCAATTTCCGTCAGGTGAAACGCGGGACGCGCATCGGGAGTGGCGTTGGCAATCTCCACGTGACTCATCTCCAGATTGCGCACGTGGCGCAGGAAAAAGCCGGATGCCGGCATGGGGCCGAACATGTTGGGCTCTGGATACTTGCTCTCAAACTCCTGCGGCTGCAGCTTCGCGGCATCGGCTGTCCCGCCGCCTGCGGTCTCGATATAGATGTTCGAAAACTTCACATCTTCAATTGCGTAGCCGGGAATGCCGCTGAGAATCGAGCTGGCCTCACGAGAAGCGTTGAAGCAGGTGAGATTGCTGATCAGGATGCGCTTCATGGTTCCCACCCCCGTGCTTCCTTTTGGCCCGCGCAGTCGCGCTCCGAGCCGCATGAAAATGGGAGAAGTGGAAATATCCCGCATCGTCGTGTTGGTGATGGCGATGTCTTCCATCAGCGCGCCATCCACGGACTCGAGCGCGTAGCCTTGGCAGCCTTCAAAAACACAGTTCGAAATCGCGATGTTGATAAATCCGCCATTCGATTCCGTTCCGCACTTGATGCGTCCGGTTCGCCATGCGTGTGCGTCGTCGGGAAACTTCCGGAATGTTCCGTCGAGCACCGAGCCCAGCTGATAGGTGCCTGTGACCCAGCAGTTGGCGATGGTCACGTTGCGCGTGGGCCGCGCATAGCCGAGCGCATAACTTGACTTCGGGCAGATGCCGTCGTCCCATGGCGAATTGACGGTACAGTTTGAAACGCGCACGTTCTGGCAGCAATCGATGTCCATGCCGTCGCGATCGGTATCGATCTTCAGATTGTCGATGGTCAGATTGTCCACGCCCGTAAGCAGCAGGCCAAAGTGGCCGCCCTTCAAAATGGAGAAGTCGCGCAACAAGACATTGTGGCAGTTCTTGAGGGCGATGGCCTTGTTGCCCACCCCGGCCTGCTCGGCGGTGAAGGGTGCGCCATAGTCCTTGAGTGAGCGCCCGTTTGAGAGGCCTCTGCCCCAGATCAATCCCGGCCCGGTAATGCTCAGGTCGTGAAGTCCTTCGCCCCACAGCAGGGAGTTATGCCAATGGTTATGGCCGTAATCCTGGAAAGCTTCCCACGGTGCATTGGGCTCGGCCGGGTCGTAGACTCCTCCGTTGTAGCCGGTCTGCTGGCCGGCCAATGGCGAGTCGGCTGCGACGATCGCGCTGCCCTGCTGCAAGTGCAGATGAACCTGGCTCTTGAGGTGAATTGAGAAGCACAGATACGATCCGGCAGGAAACAGAACCACCCCGCCGCCCCCAGCCGCAGCCGCTTCAATCGCGTGGTTGACGCTTGCCGTGTCAAGCGTTTTGCCGTCCCCGGTTGCGCCATACGCGCGCACATCGAAGATCCCCTGCGCCGGCGCGGCCGCTGTTGCGCCTTGCTGTGCCGATGCCGCAAACGAAACGGTGGGGATGGCGGCGGCAGCCATGCCGATGCCGCCGGTGCGCAGAAAATCACGTCGCATCGAATTGAATGTCTTCATGGGAAGATCCTCCGGAAAGGGAATTCGTCGGCGCTGCATTCCAGGCGAGCCCGCGGCGATCATGCACAGCACTGAGCATGGTAAATGAAGACCGTCGATCTTGAGGGAACCGCAGGGTATCGATCCGGAATGTCGAACGAAAATGCCGGTCCGTCTACGCCGCGGCGCGCACCAGCAGGCAGGTGATGTTGTCGTGACCGCCGGCCTTGTTGGCTGCGTTCACCAGGCGGGTACACAGCTCTTCAATGCGCTCATCGATCGAGAGCAGCGATTCAATCAGCGAGTCGGGAAGTTCGCGGGTCAGCCCGTCGGAACAAAGCAGGAAAAGGTCGGCGGGTTCGGCTTCGAAGGCAAAGATATCCGGTGTCACGCTGCTCTGTGTTCCCAGGGCGCGGGTAATCACGTTGCGGAAAGGCGAGCGCTTGGCCTCGGCGGGCGTCATGCGTCCCAGCCGCACCTGCTCCTCTACCAGCGAATGATCCTGCGTGAGCTGCTCCAGCTTGCGACCGCGCAGCCGGTAGCAGCGGCTGTCGCCCACGTTGAGTACCCACACGCGGCGTTCTTCCACCACCAGGCCCACCAACGTGGTGCCCATGCCGCTGAGTTTTGGGTTGCGCTGGGATCGAGTGTAGATGGCCTTGTTGCCGGCGCAGATGGCCTCTTCCGCTAGTTGCGGCATCGGCGCGGCATCGGCGCGGCGAACCAGCTGGGCCATGACCTCGTCCACGGCCAGCGAACTGGCAATCTCCCCGGCTGCGGCGCCGCCCATGCCGTCGCACACCAAGTAGACCCCGTGCTCCACGGAAAACCCGAAGGCATCTTCGTTGGAAGGTCGTTTGCGGCCGCGGTCTGAGACCGCCGATGCCGTGAAGTGAACAACAGCCGTGGCCAATTGAAACTCCCTCGCTCTTCAGTTTACACGCGGTTGGATGCACCGGACAGGGCGAAAATGGCCGCTCAGTGCGCGGTTTGGCCTTTCTGCGTCTTCTGGTCTTGCGCCGCAACCGGGAGCGGCGGCGGCGCGGGCAGTTCAAACACCTGAATCGACCCCGCATTGATGACCGCGACCCTCCGGCCCGAGGGCGAGATGGCCACGTTGCCGCCGGCATCGAGCGCGGGGCTGGCAGGGGCCGTCAGGACCACGCCGCCCGTGGCCGCGTTAAACACCCGCACCAGTTGCCCTTTGATGTCCGACTGATCCAGCGGCTGATACGCGTTGACGGAATGAGTGACGGCCAGCGTCTCCCGCGCCAGACGTGACCCATCGGGCGAACTGACCACCAGGGGCCACACCGAGATCGCGGAGGTCCGATTCTCCCACAGGTGGTGGCCGTCGGTATCCATCGCCGTGAGCCGGTCGGAACCGTCCGGCAGGCACGCGGTCACCAGCACCTCGCGCTGCGAGATAAAGTCATACTCCGGGGAGCAGGCCGACTCCACATTGCCCAGAACCCTGGCGCCGCCTGTGAAATAGGCCAGATTCAGCACCCAGTGCGCGCCGTTTCCGCGCAGGCTTTCAAGATACCCATCGGCATTGATGGGCAGGCGCACCGTGGAGCGCACGCGGCTTACCAGCATCACCTTGTTCGAGTCGCGGCGCAGGATGCGCAGCACCAGGTCGGGCTGGCTTGCGGCACTATTTTCGGCTGCATCCTGGTCGGCGCTGCTCTGGCTGCCTGGACCAGAGCTACCGGCAGCGGATCCGGCCACCGTTACATTCGCGGAGGCCGTACTGGGGCTGGGAACCTCACCGGCCTTCGGGCCGGCCGGTTCGCGCGAGTTGGTCACCATGAATTGCTGGGTCGGGTCCATGCTGACGGAAAGCAGCGGTCCCGGAAAACGCAGAATCTGTTTGAGTTCGAGCGATGGGCCGCCCTCCAGCAGATTGTCCCGGTCGCGCACCAGGTAGTGTCCATCCTTCAGCATCCACAGGTAGCGGGACCGGTCGTGCAGCGGCCAGACCGTTTCGGCCTCGACAGCCCCTGACGGCAACTTCAGCACCACGGCGCGAATCTGCCGCTCCTCATTGCTCCAACTGTCGCCGGCCTGGCGATGGATCAATCCCGGCACGCGAAAAGTGAAGAGCAGCCGGTTTTCATCAAGAAAATCCAGGGATGCCATGCTGAATCGCTGGCCAAGATAGATGGCTCCGGGCGCTGAAAACCCCAGCGGCTCCACGGGGATGGTAAAGGCCAGTGGGATCGAAGGTTTGTCGGGCAGGGAATCGGGGGGCGGGCGATCTTTGGGTGAGTGAAGTTCGTCAGGGGCAAACGAGGAGACGCCCTGGGCCTGCGCAGCGGGCAGCGCGCACAGCGACAGCAAGGCAGTCGCCGCGAGGTGCGTGCACCGCAACCACCGGGCTCGAGACCGTTTCTTCATCGAAGAAGTATTTTCGCCGATTGGGGCGGGTTTGTGCAGCGGTACAGCTCACTCGCCCATGTGCGAAAGTAAAGAAGGGATGGAAGACCAGCAAACAGCAGCGCAAGAGCACCCGGAACGCATCCCGGCCGACACGCCGCGCATACGCTTTTTAGGCTACGGCGCCTGCGCCCTCGCCGGATGCCTGTGGGGCACCGGGTTTTACTTCGGCCGGATCGCAATGAACGAGATGAGCGTGGAGCACATGGTGCTTTATCGCTTTCTGTTCGCTTCCCTGGGCATGCTGCCGGTGGTGCTGGTCAACCTCGGCCGGTTTCATCTCACAGGCGCTGAGATGCGCACGCTGCTGATCTCCGCGGCCCTGGGCATCCCCATCCAGTTTCTGCTTCAGTTTCACGGACTCGCCCTGACCACCGTCAGCCACGCCTCGCTGATGGTGGGCTCCATTCCAGTGCTGCTGGCGGCTTCCGCGGTGCTCTTCGGCGGCGAAACCCTGGATCGTATCGGCTGGCTGGCGCTGGCCGGATCCACCGTTGGCGTCTCGCTCATCGTGCTTGGCGGCAATCGTGGGCCGGCCGCGCACGGCGAGCCGACGCTGGCCGGCGACCTGCTGGTGGTGGCCTCGCTCATTACCTCTCTGGCCTGGATACTGCTCAGCAAGAGGCTCATGCAGACTCACAGCCCGCCGGTTGTTACCTCCTACTCCATCCTCGCCGGCGCCGCCATGCTGGCCGCCCTGATCCTGGGCCCGTGGCTGCTCAATCCGCTGCTGCGCCCGGTCACGCATCACGACTTTCAGCCACCCCCGTTTGCCCACATCAGCCCCACCGCCTGGGCGGCACTGGCCGTGAGCGGCCTGTTTTGCACGGCCACCACCACGCTGCTGTGGAACTGGGGCATCCACCATGTGCCCGCCTCTCGCGCCGGGGTTTTCCTGAACATTGAACCGGCGCTCGGCTCGTACCTGGGCGTCCGCCTGCTCGGCGAACACCTCGGCCCCTACGCCTGGGTGGGCGGCGCGCTGATTCTTGCCGCGGCCATCACCCTCACCACGCGCGCACACCAGCCTGAACCCGCCGTCATTCTGGAATAGATTTCGGCCACCAAACCTTGGTTACCCGATCGTTCCAAATGACCATGAACGAGAAGCCGGGCATCACCGATAACTCCGTTAGCGATTGACGGAGGCTCATGTGACGCTTCTTACCTGGAACCACACCTGTTCTGTCGGCGTGAAGGCCATGGACGATCAGCACGGCATCCTGATGGATACGATCAACGAACTGCGCCTGGCCCTGGTGCACGGCGGCGGACGCGACCAGGTGAGCGGATTTCTCAAGCAGCTCATCGACTTCACCCGCCAGCACTTTGCCAGCGAGGAACAACTGATGGAGCAGAGCGGTTTCCCCGGCGTCGCCGCGCATCGCGCCGAGCACCAGCGCATGATGGAGGTGCTGCGCGCTTCGGCTCAGCGCGCTCAACATGGGGAAGAGGTCCAAATGCGCATGCTGCTCTGCGGCCTGCGCGACGGATTCCTGGACCACATTGGCGGCCCGGACCAGGAATACGGCCCGTGGCTGAACGAGCACGGAATCCGCTGAGAACGGATCGGGAAAAACCTTATCCTCAACTTCATGCATTCCTTACCGATAAACCTATTGCCGGCTGTTTCCGGCAGGAGGAGAAGAATGGCGCTCTTGAATTGGAGCAGTAGGTTTTCCGTCGGTGTGGATTCCCTGGATAAGCAGCACACAGTTCTTTTTGGGTACATTAACGATCTTCATGCGGCGATGATGAACGGGAATGGGAAGACCATGACCGGCCCCCTGCTGCGCAAGCTGGTGGAGTACACACGCACGCATTTCGCGGACGAGGAGGCAATGCTGACGGCTACAAAGTATCCGGGCCTGGCCGATCACAAGGTCAGGCACCGCGAACTCATCAAGCAGGTCAATGGATATGTGGACAGTTTCGACCGTGGGGACGCCGCACTCAACCTTCATCTGATCACTTTCCTGAGCGATTGGCTCACCAACCACATTCAGAAGTCGGACCATGACTACAGCAGTTGGCTGAATAGTCACGGCGTGAAATAGACGGATCCCACGCGCGGGCCTTGGCGGAGCTGTGCAAGCGAAGCGAGACCCGCGGCGCGATCTCCACTTACATTTTTTGCGGCGCAATCACGATTGGGCCGCGCAGGCTTGGTGAGGAGGGCTGGCCATGGAAACACTCAGATGGAGCGACGATCTGAAAATCGGCATCGAGTGCTTCGATACGGAACACCGCGAAATAGAGCAGGCGATCAACGAACTGCAGATTGCGGTCGATGACCAGGGTCATCAGAGCCTGATCGGCCCGCTGCTGCGCAAGGTGGCGGAGTTGACCCGCACTCACTTTTCAGACGAAGAATCGATGATGCAGTCCAGCAGGTACCCTGGGATGGCCCTTCATCTCATCAAGCACCAGCATCTGCTGGCGCAGTTGGAATCGCTGATGGCCCGCTTCAGCCGCGGTGGTTTTCAGCTCAACGAGTACTCCATCAAGTTCCTGCACGATTGGGTTGAAACCCATATTCAGAAGGAAGACCTGCAATTCGCGCTGTGGGTCAACGAGCACGGCAAACGCTGAGGCGGCGTTACCATTGTCGAGCGCTCCTATCGATTCTGTGGATTTTCGCTCACCTCTCCAACTTTTCTGCCGATGTCCCTTGAACCGGCAGGCGCCGGCAGGAGGTCGGCATTGGAATTCATCAAGAATGGCGGCGTGCGAAGTGTGGGACTTGGAATCCTGGATCGCGATCACCAGGAAATGTCAGAGACAATCTGGGAGGTCCAGACTGATTTAGCAACTGGCACGCTGAGGAGCCGGAATCATGCTGTTCTCAACAGGCTCTCGACCCTGACTCTTGCCCACTTCGCGCTCGAAGAGGCCATGATGGCAGCAGTCAAGTACCCGAATCTGGCAGCCCACCAGCTCCGCCACCAGATGATGATCCGGGAAATGAATGCATTGGTCTCGATGCGCAATCGAGCGCGTCTGGAGATGAACTCCCATACGCAGTGGTTCATGAGCGAGTGGCACGCCGCTCACGTACACGGCGATGACCTGGAGTTCGGCCTCTGGCTGAATGGGCCAGAGCCGAGCTAGACCTCGAAGGAAAGCTGGGTGGTTGCAAACAGCGACGAAACCGGCTTTGGCTCCGACGCCAGCTCGTAGACCAGCCGCTCCAGCACCAGCCGCTTATCCGGCGGAGAGGAGCGTAACTCCACGTCTGCGCGGGCAATCAGCTTGATTGCTCGCGTCAGTTCGCGGCGGCTCTTGTAGCGCCGGGCCTGGCGGATCAGATCGTCGGCGGCAAACGGTGGCATGCGGAATCCCTGCCACAGCGCCTGCCAGATGGCCCGCGAATCGCGCACGTTCTTTTCCAGGATCACCAGCATCTGCCGGAAGGTGCGCGCCAGCATGTAAAGGTGGCCGATGGCAGCATCCTCGCCGGCGTCCGAGCTATTCAGCAGGCCGTGGAGCAGAGCCAGAGCCCGCGCCTTGTCGTGCGCGCTGATGGCGTCGGTCAGTTCATAGAGCGAGCGCTGCTTGGCTCCCAACACCATGGTCTCCACATCGCCCAGCGTGATGCGCCCGCGGCCGAGGGTATAAAGCAGCAGCTTCTCAAGCTCCGAGGCCACCATCATCATGTCCGCGCTCAGCGCGTCCACAAGCTGCCGGGCCGCATCCGGCTCCATGCGGACATCGGCTTCGTGCGCAGTGGTCACGGCCCAGCGCATCGCGTCTTCTTCGCTCACCCGCGCCAGCTCCACCATCCCGCAGTGCTCGCCCAGGGTTTCGGTGAGCCGTTCAAAGCGGTTCTTGTCGTCCATCTCCATGCGCCGGATGTCGGAGGGAATGCGCACGAAATCGGCTACAAAAATCAGCAGCGCCTGCGGGTTGGGCGAACGGAAATAGTGATCGAGCGCCGCAAACTCTTCCTTCTTTGCGCCGCGCGTATAAAGCTGCCGCACGTTGCGCACAAAGATCACCTGGAACGGCGCCATCAGCGACGGCGTCTGCGCCCGGTCCAGCACTTCAAAGATGGAGTTCTGCGAGAGATCCAGATCGGAGAGGCAAAAGTCCCTCAGATCCGGCGGCACAAACCCTTTGAGAACGGCGTTGCGGCAGCGCTCCAGCAGGAACGCCTCGTCGCCGGCCAGCACGTAGCCGGGCCTCAACTGCCCGCTGCCTGCCGCGGCCGCCTCAATCTCCACCACAAAGCGGGCTGCGTTGGCAAAGCCCGCGCCCCAGCGCGCGGTACTCACAGGCTCGGCTCCCGGCTTGAGTTTGTTTCAATCATCCGGCTCCAGAATACCTTCCCCGGCAACGCGAGGCCAGTTCTAATCGAAAGGCGGAACATTGCTAGAAACCTTCCAGCACGTCCCCCACCAGTTGCCGCGCAAACGCGCGGGAAAGCCGCTCCACCGCCGCCGGCTTTTCTTCGATGAACGTTGGCAGATCGGTGGTTGACTGGTACTGCTGGCGGAAGACGTAATTCTTGTTCTCGTAGAGAATTTTGCCGTCCCGGCCGGTCAGCGTCACCGAAGCCACAATGGTGAGCAGAAAGCTGGACGACTCCTGGGTTGACGCGTTGTAGGTGAGCGGCGCAACCGCCTCTTTCAGAATGGTTCCGCGCAGGACCGCGTCCGCGTCGGGGCTTGCATCGGGCGTTACCCGGAACCGTGTGCGTGCGGCAAATTCGCGGATCACCGCGTTGGTCATCACCGTTTCTGTGTGGTAGGCCTCGGTTTTCGAGGTAAACTCCGGCACGGAAAGTGTGCGAATGCCCGGCGGCAGATGGGTAGCCGCGCCCAGCGTGTGATACCCGCAGCCGGCGAGGGCGGCCAGAGGAGCGGCGAGAAGCAGCAGAACGAGACGGCTTTTCATTCCTGTCCATTGTAGCGGGGCAGGAGCCTCCCTTGATGCTGCCCGGGTCGGATCACTTGTAAACCAGCACACTCACCAATTCCGAAGCCACGCGCTCGTCAAACTCTTTGCGAAACCCCGGCTCGATCCATCCGTTCGTGATGGTCTTTCCGTGAAGATGGTAGAACCCGTACGTCGACTCAAATGGCCAATGAGTCCTTGTCCACAATTGGCGCCCGTCTTTGCGCTCCAGCTTTGCGGAAATCAAAGCCTTGAAATTCCACAGTGCGCCATCCCTTTTCGGATCTTGAATGCTCTCGCGTGCGTCCTCATCCAAAATTTCCAAATTCAGGGTACAGTCGGCATCGCCCTCCGCCACAGCCAGCATGTGACTCTGATGGAAGGGACTGTTGAGCTCTTTGATGATTGCTTGTCGTACCGCGTCCAAATCAATCTGGTGGGTCGTGGATTTGTTCGTAACCGCGACGCGCACGGTGCGGACGCCGACAAAGAGTGTCATGGGAGGCGGTGGTTCGCGGATGAATAGCCCGCAGGCACCGCAAACCAGAATTCCCGCGACACAAGCTATCGTCAGCAGCTTTCTCTTGAGCATGGCAGAATTCTACGCCGCATTTTGCTTGTATTCGCTGTGCCTTGTGGCACTTTCCACAGCTGTCACAACCCGGGAAGCGGTGTCAGAAGCCGGCTTTGAAATGGCATGGCTTCAGCCGTGCCGCAAACGAGCCAGGAATTGCATCGGCTTTAGCCCCTGAGGGATGCACTCCGTGCGCACCGCAGGGTTTATGAGACGGATTCTAGGCAATCCAAGCTGTCGCCAGCATGGCCAGCCGGACGGCTGACAACTTCAACCCATCCGCACGGTCTTTGAAATAAAGTTCGTTGATCTGGCCGTAATCCAACTGTTCTACGCGGTTGAATCCGGCCTCGCGCAACTCCGTCTCCAACTCATCCGGCGTAAAGAACAGTTGAAACGGCTCTCCGGCAGCGGCCACCCGATCGGCCAGCCTGTCGAACGCGATCCGCCCTTCCGGTCCCAGCGTCTCCTGCGGCAGCGCGTAGTCGAAGCCGACGCCGCTCCCGGAAGGCAATTGGGCGATTGTGTCCAGCGTGGTCCGAAAGGCCTTGTGCGTCAGGTAGGGAATCACGCCCAGCCAGCCGAAGAAGGCAGGAAGCGCCCGGTTTAATCCCGCCTCAGCCAGCGCCTCGGCCAGGGTGTGGTGCTCAAAATCCAGCGGCACAAAAGTCAGGTTGTCCGGAATGCCCAACCCCGCCGCGGCCAGCATGGTCCGCTTCCACTCCTGGGTGGCGGGGAAGTCGACCTCAAACACCCGCAGCCCGTCAAATGGGTTGCGCCAGGCAAAGGTGTCCAGCCCCGCGCCGAGAACCACATACTGCGTTACCCCGCGCGACACGGCTAGCGCCAATTGGTCTTCCACATACCGGCTGCGCACCGCCATGAAGGCGCGAAAATCCCGCCCCACTGGGTGCATGGCGCGCTCCATCTGCCGGGGGAATCCCGATCCAACCAACCGCACGGCAATGGGGTCGTCCAGAATCCGCGGGACTTCCATGATTTGATGTGCGGCGCGGCGAATGGCCACACCGAGAGCTGTTTTGCTGGCGCGGCCCGTCTCCATACCCTGAAGTTTAAATCAACCTCAACTCGGCGCCCGCAGCGCGTACCATACTCTCCATGAGCTGGATTGGATGGGCATTACTCTCCGCACTTTTCGCCGCGGCCACCGCGCTACTGGCCAAGGTGGGCGTGGCGCACGTTGACTCAAACCTGGCCATGGCCCTGCGCACCAGCGTGGTGCTGGTCTTTGCCTGGGGCATCGCGCTGGCGCTCGGCAAGCACGGCGAGATCCGCGCCCTTGATCGGCGCACCTGCCTGTTTCTTGCGCTCTCCGGCCTGGCGACCGGAATGTCGTGGATTTGCTACTTCCGCGCCCTGCAACTGGGGCCGGCCTCGCGCGTTGCGCCGCTGGACAAGCTCAGCGTACCCCTGGTGATGGTCTTCGCCTGGCTGCTTCTGGGAGAGAAACTCACTGGCCCCGCCGTTGTGGGAGGGCTGCTGATCACCGCGGGAGCCGTGGTGATGGTGCTCGGCTGACGGAACCCTGGCCGCCCAAAAACCATCTCGCAAGACGTTTCCCTATACTGAACAGAGCGTTCGCGCACTGACTTGCCTCACCTGCCCATGACTCTGCCCGCCCAACCCGCTCCGCCCCGGCGCATCGTACTCACCGGCTTCATGGGCGCGGGGAAAACCACCGTCGGCCCACTCGTGGCCAGCCGCCTCGGATGGCGCTTTCTTGACGCTGACGACGTCATTGAATCCGAAGCGGCAGCCACCATTGCCGAACTTTTCGCGCGCCATGGCGAGCCTGCCTTTCGCCAGCGCGAACATGAAACCATTGCCCGCCTCGCCGCCAGCGACTCCTTGGTCCTCGCCCTCGGCGGCGGCGCCATCGAGCACGCTGCCACGCGCGATCTGCTGCTCACCACGCCCGGCACGCTGCTTGTCCATCTCGAAGTGGAACTGGCCACCACCCTCGCCCGCTGCCGAGGCACCGAAGATACCCGCCCCATCCTCGCCGATCAGGCCAATCTTGCCAGCCGCTACCAGCGCCGGCTGCCGCTCTATCGCACTGCCCACGTCTCGATTCCCGTGGACGTGCTCACCCCGGAAGAGACTGTGGCCGCGATCCTTCAGGCTGCCCGACTCGGCTGATCGGAACCGGCGGAGCCATGCGTTGCTGGTCCCGCCTGCACAAATGAGTCCTTGCGTCAGAAGGAAAACGG
>Ga0224526_1000226_pt1 | contig 27496 bp, 20 predicted proteins | sample CBST25metaG_FD_179878 | JGI IMG/M metagenome (GOLD analysis project Ga0224526, IMG submission 179878) | Peat soil microbial communities from Stordalen Mire, Sweden - C.B.S.T-25 | ecosystem: Environmental > Terrestrial > Soil > Wetlands > Peat | place: Sweden: Norrbotten County, Stordalen Mire...
CGGAAGATTTGTGCGATTTGCCACCATTTTTCTCACGTTTTGTTCCCATACAGCAGTTTTACCACGATTTTTGCATACACTGGCATCCCTTTGCGCCGTACGATTTCTGTTAGTCGCACAGAAACGCAAGCTGCGCGCCGGCCCCAGCCCTCCCCCGTTTCAATGCCGGCGCAGCAACTTGCCCGCATCCAACCCTGCAGGGCTGAATCCAGGCCCGGCTGGGCTGAATCCAGGCCCGGCTGGGCTGAATCCGAGTGAGAGGAGACAACGACCATGATCATCGGCGTTCCCAAAGAGATCAAAGACAATGAGGCGCGCGTGGGCGTAACCCCGGCTGGCGTGAAGGCGCTCACCGAGGCTGGCCATACCGTGCTGGTGGAGACTCAGGCCGGCGCACAATCAGGCTTTCCCGACGAGGAGTACCAGAATGCCGGCGCGGAGATGGTTGGCGAGGCGGGACTCGTGTGGGGCAAGTCCGAGACCGTGGTCAAGGTCAAGGAGCCGGTCGAGAAGGAGTACGTCTACTTCCGCGAGGGGCTGGTTCTGTTCACCTATCTGCACCTCGCGCCGGTCAGGGAATTGACCGACAAGCTGCTGGAATCGAAGGTGATCGGCATCGCCTATGAAACCGTTCGCGACCGCCAGGGCACGCTGCCGCTGCTGACGCCGATGAGCGAGGTGGCGGGCCGCATGAGCGTGCAGGTGGGGGCTGCGTACCTCGAAAAGGAACGCGGCGGCCGCGGCATCCTGCTGGGCGGCGTGCCCGGCGTTCCTCCGGCCCACGTCACCATCATCGGCGGCGGTGTGGTGGGCACCAATGCAGCCAGGATCGCGCTCGGTCTGGGGGCCAAAACCACCCTCATCGATATGAATCTGAACCGCCTCAGGGAGCTGGACGACATCTTCGGCGGGCGGCTCTACACGCTGGCATCGAACAGTTACAACATTGCCCAGGCCACGCGCGAGGCCGATCTGGTCATCGGCGGCGTGCTGATTCCCGGCTCGACGGCGCCCAAGCTGGTCACCCGCGCCATGGTCGCGCAGATGAAAAAAGGCGCGGTGATCGTGGACGTGGCCATCGACCAGGGCGGCTGCGTGGAGACCGCCAGACCTACCTCGCACTCGAACCCGAGTTACAGCGTGGACGGCGTGGTGCATTACTGCGTGACCAACATGCCGGGCGCGGTGCCGCACACCTCCACGCTGGCCTTGACCAACTCGACCTTCCCCTATCTGTTGCGCATCGCCAACCACGGAGCGCGCGAGGCGCTGCGCCAGGATGCGGGTCTGGCCGAGGGGCTGAACACGTGGCTCGGCAGTCTGACCTATCGCGGAGTGGGCGAAAGCCAGCAGCGGCCTTGGAAAACAGCGGCTGAGATGATCGCGTAAGACGCAGCCCTGAACGCGCAGCCAAACGCAACTCCGGGATTCTCAGGTCTTCTTGTAGGAGCCTGGGAATCCCGGAGTTCATGCTTGAGCCAAGTTTTTGACCGCTTGATTTTGTATCAACCTGTGTGCCCCAAGTCCGGGGTCCCCGCGGACGTATCTGCGTCCGCGGGGTGGAGATCCCGATTTTGGGACCTGGGATGGTCAATCGTAAAGAACTCGCCCCGGCTGCTCAGTTGCTCGAGAGCAGCACACCGGCCTGCTTTTCTTCTGTCGCGCTCTCGTCGTCGCTCACCGGACGATAGAAGAGCTGGTTGGCATCGAGGTACACCTCAAGGAAGGCTGGGCGGGCCGTGATGAGTCCCGCGATCAGGGCTTCGGACAAGGGATCCTCGACATAACGCTGCAGGGCGCGGCGCAGAGGGCGAGCTCCGTAGCTGCGATCGGTAAGCGTCTTGTCGAGAATCCACTTCTTGGCGTCCTCGGTCACGGAAATGGTGATGGCCTTCTGGGCCAGGTTGGCGTTCAACTGCTGCACCAGCAGCTCGACAATCTGGATCAGGTCGGCGTCCGTCAGCGACTGGAAGATGATGACCTCGTCGAGGCGGTTGAGGAACTCGGGGTTGAAGGTCTTCTTGACCTCCTGCTTGACCAACTCCTCGATCTTCTCGCTGACCAGTTCTTCGCGATCGCTCTGGAAGCCCAGGCCCTGCTTCTTTTGCAGGTGCCGCGCACCAATGTTCGAGGTCATGATGATGATCACGTTCTTGAAGTCCACCGTGTTGCCCAGACCGTCGGTCAACTGGCCGTCATCAAAGACCTGGAGCAGAATGTTGAAGACATCCGGGTGGGCTTTCTCGATTTCGTCGAGCAGGACCACGGAGTAGGGCGAACGCTTGACGCGCTCGGTCAACTGGCCGCCCTCCTCGTAGCCGACATATCCCGGAGGCGAACCGATGAGCTTGGAGACCGAGTGTTTCTCCATGTACTCCGACATATCGAAGCGGATGAGCGCCTTGTCGGAGCCGAACAGGAAGTTGGCCAGGGTGCGGGCCATCTCGGTCTTGCCCACGCCGGTGGGGCCCAGGAACAGGAAACTTCCGATCGGCCGAGCCGGGCTCTTGAGGCCGGCGCGGGAGCGGCGGATAGCGCGCGCCAGAGCGCTGATGGCCTTCTCCTGGCTGATGATGCGTTTGTGCATCTCTTCTTCGACGCGCAGCAGCTTCTGCGTCTCTTCTTCCTTGATGCTGGTCACCGGCACACCCGTCCAGCGGCTGACCACGTCTTCAATGTCCTCGCGGCCCACGATGCCGGCCGCCGATTCGTCCAGGTGATACTTGTCGCGCATCGCGCGCAGGTTCTCGCGCTCCTTGCGCTCCTCGTCGGAATAGAAGCGGGCCTTCTCGAACTCGTGGTTGGCAATGGCCGAGTCCATGCGGTGCACGATGAACTTGATGCGCTTCTGGACCTCGGTGATCTCCTCCGGCAGCGAGGTCTGGCGCAGCTTGACGCGCGCACCTGCCTCGTCGATCAGGTCGATGGCCTTGTCGGGCAGGAAGCGGTCCGGAATGTAGCGGCTGGAGTGCGAGACGGAGAATTCGACCGCCTCATCGGTGTAGCTGACCGCGTGAAACTTCTCATAGCGGTCCTTGATGCCGTGGATGATCTTGATGGCGTCGGCCTCGCTGGGCGGCGGCACCTTGACGGCCTGGAAACGGCGCTCGAGCGAGCGGTCCTTCTCGATGGACTTGCGGAATTCGGCCGGAGTCGTCGCGCCGATGCACTGGATTTCGCCGCGCGAGAGAGCCGGCTTCAGAATGTTGGCCGCGTCGAGCGATCCCTCGGCCGAGCCCGCGCCCACCAGCGTGTGCAACTCGTCGATGAAGATGATGGAGTTCTGATTTTCCATCAGCTCTTTCATGATCGTCTTGAGCCGCTCCTCGAACTGGCCGCGGTACTTGGTGCCGGCCACGATGAGCGAGAGGTCCAAGCCCAGCACCCGCTTGTCGGCCAGAAAGCTGGGCACTTCGCCGTCGGCGATGCGCTGCGCCAGCCCCTCGACAATGGACGTCTTGCCCACCCCCGGCTCGCCGATGAGCACCGGATTGTTCTTGGTGCGGCGGCAGAGAATCTGCACTACGCGCTCCAGTTCGACGTCGCGCCCGACCAGCGGGTCGAGCTGCCCGTCCATCGCCGCCTGGGTCAGGTCGCGGCTGAACTCGGCCAGCAGGCTGGACTCGCGCTGGCGCGGCTGCGGCTGAGCTTTTTCCTGGGTGACGCGGGCCAGATCGTCGCGAATCTGCGCCAGCTTCAGGCCCCGCTCCTGCAAAATCTCCGCGGCAAAACACTTTTCCTCGCGCAGCAGGCCCAAAAGCAGATGTTCGGTGCCGATGTGCTTGTGCCCCAGCCGTTCGGCCTCTTCCGCCGCGTAGGCCAGCACCCGCTTGCACTCGTTCGACAGAGGCAGATCCACCGAGGTTGAAACCTTTTCCCGGATGGTGGTATGTCCTTCAATCTGCTTGCGAATCGACTCTACCGAAGCGTGCGTCCGCAGGAAGCGGTTGGTGAGCGCCTTGTCCTCGCGCAAGAGACCCAGCAGCAGGTGCTCAGTCTCGATATAGGGTGAGCCGAACTGGCTGGCCTCATACCGCGCGAAGAAGATCACACGACGTGCCTTCTCCGTGTAGCGTTCGAACATGTGAACCCCCTTTGGTGCCGGCTATCCGCTGGAGTGGCCGTCCGGTTCACTTGCCGGCTTCAACCCAACCTGCGCGAGCCTTCCTTTTGAACTCCGCCGCCGGGGTCCCTGGGAAAATGCGGCTTCGGCCCCCGAACAGCCCTGGAGGATGGATATGAGCGCCCTTGCTGCCCGTCAACTCCCCGGCGATGGTGCTGCCGAAGAGACTTCCATCCCTTCCTCTTCAGCCTGGAAAGAATCCAGTTTCATTCCGATTCCAGCCTGCTGTACTAAGTAAGACTCAGAAAAAGCTTGAAATGGTGCATTTTTCGTCACAAACTTGTAGCATTCAAACCCGTTTGGGAAGCGGGTGCCAAAGTGGCAGATCCCCCTCCGTCCAGCCTTCCCGCTTCCAGACGAAGAGTGCGCGTGCAACGCGCGGCCAGATCGAGGTTATGCGTCACCAGAATCGAGGTCAGCCCGTGCGTGGCATGCAACCGCCCGATCAGGTCGAAGACAAATCCGGCCGTAATCTCGTCCAGATCGCCGGTCGGTTCGTCGGCCAGCAGAAGCCGGGGATTGTTGACCAGCGCCCGGGCCAGCGCCACGCGCTGCTGCTCGCCGCCCGACAGTTCGCCCGGCCGATGATCGGCGCGATCCTCCAAGCCAACCTCCCTGAGCCAGTTTGCGGCCGCATCCAGCGCTTCCCGCTTGCGCACGCCGCGAGCCAACAGTGGCATCGCCACGTTTTCCCGCGCCGTGAACTCCGGCAGCAGGTAATGAAATTGCCAAACGTAGCCGATCTCGCGATTGCGAAAAATCGCCGCCTCGCGCTCGGAGAGCTGGGCCACATTGGTTGAAGCGCAGTATACCCTTCCTGCCGTGGGAGTATCAAGAGCGCCCAGAATGTGCAAAAGCGTGCTTTTCCCCGCGCCCGACTGGCCCACGATGGCCACCATCTCGCCCGTCTGGACCTCCAGGTTCAGCCCCGCAAAGAGGGTAAGCGCACCGCGCTCGGTGCGGTAGGTTTTTTCCAGATTCTCAACCCGAACGATCGGGGCCTGGCCATCCTGGCCGACCGGCACCTGCCCGTCCGCGGCGGGAAGGCTCTCGGCGTCTTGCGCCCGCAATCCCGTCTCCCGCAGGTCGCGGGCGTCCTGGCTGGCAGCCGCTGGAGTGGTTTGCATCATCCGATTACAGCCATTTTACCGCGCCGGGGCCGGTTTTGCGCTGTCTTCGCTTCCCCCCGGCTCGCCGGAGCGGAAAGCCGCGGGGTTCAGCCGGGCTATGCGGCCCCTGGGTCCAACGACGAACGGCAGCGAGAGGGCGTTCCAGTTCCCGTCGTCGACCGGCTGCCAGGTTTTGCCCTCGTCGCGGCTGATGTCGGAGCCGTTTGTGCCGGCGGCGATCCAGGCGTGCAACACTTTGCTCCATTGCACGCTGGAGCGGTAGCCGTGGGGAGGTTGCGCGGAGGCGGTCCATCCGAGCCATTTCCGGCTATACGCCGCTGCGCCCGCTTCATCGGGCTTTGAATAGTCCCCTCCGACGGCTACATAGACAGCCGAGGGGCCAGACCGTCTTGCCGCACCAGACAGTCTTCCCGCAACCGAAAAGATGCCTGCCGACTCTCCACGTCCAAAGACCGGCAGAGGCTGAACGAACCAACGATCGCGATCAAACGGCCTTTTTGTGCATGGATCGCAACGCGTAAAAATCCGAACGCCGCCCGGTCCTCCCGTCCCGAACAGCTCGATTCCATCTTTCCAATCGGCGAAGAGTGCCGAATTGCTGGCGGCAAACGCGCCTTCCGATCGGAGACTCGGAGGCAGTTTTTCGCTTTTCCAGCGTCTTCCGCCGTCCTCGGAGTCCTCCATCGTGAAAGATCCGGCAACCGGATCCCCAAGAATCGAAATCTTGTCGCCGCTCGCTGAAAAAGCGTCCCAGAACCCGTCTTGATCTGGATTCCCGAAGACCAGCTTCCACGTCTTGCAGCCATCCACCGTCTTGTACAGCCGGCTCTTCGTGCCCGGCCCGGAGGCCATCACCAGGGCCGTCCGCGCATCCCAGGCCCGCACACCGCGAAAGTCGAGCGTCGCCCCGTCGGAGATCGCATCCGGGACAGCGCACTTCCGCCAATGCTCCCCTCCATCGGAGGTTTCGAGCACGGTTCCGCCGGTGCCGCTGACCCAGGCGACCGCGCCATCCACGGAGAAGACTCCGCGCAGACCGGCCGTCGTTCCCGAGTTCAGCATCCGCCAGGGCGGTCCGGCCGGCGTGGGGGACTGAGCGCCAGCCAAAGCCGCCGCGGTTAGAAGCAACGTGAGCCAGAAACCTCGCATGGCTCGCAGTGTAAATGCGCATTCAGGCGAGAACCAGGACCGGTCCCTGCATCGATTCTCCCCGGCGTGGCATCCTAAACAGGAACGAATTCCACTTTCACCACACAGGCTGCCCGCCAGGGGGGCCAGATCGCCAAGAGAATGAGTTGTTGACCGCAGACTGTCTTCCCATCACCGCGGCGCCGGGGTTGCACCGGCTCTTTCTGGACTATTGCTCCGGCGCTGCGGGAGCGCAGCCGTTTTATCCCCTCCTGCCGCCGGATTCTGGATGGCATGAACGCCCGCCGCTCCCGGAACACTGGCCGCAACTGGTTCGTCTGCTTGCCGCACAGAACGCCTCGCCTTCTCCGGCTGCCGCGGCCGCGCTCGACGCTCTCCGCCAGGGCGCGGGAGCCGTGGTGACCGGCCAGCAGGTGGGGCTGTTCGGCGGGCCGCTGTTTACGCCTCTGAAAGCGGCCACGGCGTTGGCCCGCGCACGCCAGGCCAGCGCCGCCGGCCATCCGCACGCCGCCATCTTCTGGCTGGCCACCGAAGACCACGACTTCGCCGAGATCAACCACGTCGTCTTTCCCGCCCGCCGCGAACTGCGCAAACTGGTCTACTCCCGCGCGCCCGCCGTGCCCAGGCCGGTGGGCGGCATCGTGCTGGACGAGGCCATCGCGCCGCTGATCGACCAGGCCTGGGAGCTGCTCGGGGCCTCGGAGGCGATGGATGCCCTGGCCCGCGCCTACCGGCCGGGACGCACCTTCGCCCAGGCCTTTCAGGAGTTTTACTCCCAGGTTTTTGCCGCCCAGGGGCTGCTCTGCATTGACGCCAGCGGACGCGAGGTGCATCGCCTGGGCGCACCCATCCTGCGGGCGGCCATCGAACGCGCCGATGAACTGCACGCAGCCTTGCTCGACCGCAACCGTGCGCTCCAGGCAGCTGGCTACCACGCCCAAGTGGCCGTCGGCCCGCAGTCCAGCCTGCTGTTTCTCCTGGATGAGAGCACCGGCGCGCGCCAGGCCCTCAAGCGGCAGTCCGCCACCGCCCGGGAGCCAGGCGGCTTGTGGCAGGCCGGCCGGCAGAGCTATTCCACGGCCGATCTGGTGGGCATTCTGGAGGCCGAACCGGAGCGCATCTCGCCCTCGGCGCTGCTGCGGCCGGTTTTTCAGGATTTTCTGCTTTCCACCTCGGCCACCGTCGGCGGACCGGCGGAGGTGGCCTATTTTGCCCAGTCCGCCGTTCTTTTCGAGCGCATCCTGGGCCAAAATCTCTCTGGCCGGGTGACGCCGGTGCTGGCGCGCTTTTCCGCCACGCTGGTCGAGCCGGCAATCGGCGACCTGTTGCACCAGCACGAGTTGACGCTTGAACGGGTTTTCGCCGGGAATCCCGACTCGCTGGCGCAGCTTCTGGCCGCCCGCTCCCTGCCCGCCGAGGGCAGGCGGAAGCTGGCCGCTGCGGGCACCGCGCTCGATGCGGAGTTGTCGCCGCTCGTCGACTGGATGCGTTCGCTCGATGAAAGCCTTGCCCGGCCGGCTGAGACCGCGGCCAGCAAGATGCGCTACCAGATGAACCGCCTGCGGCGCCTGGCGGCGAACTTCCAGTTGCAGCGCGAAGCCTCGCTCGCGCGCCACGCCCAGGCCATCAGCCAGGCGCTCTATCCCGGCGGCGTGTTGCAGGAACGGCTGCACGGCGCGGCATACTATCTGGCCCGCCACGGTTTCGCACTGGCCGAAGAGATGACCCGGCAAGCCGCCCACAACTGCCCCGGGCACACGGAACTGTGGCTATGAAAAATGCAGGGAACAGAGACTAGCGGATTGGGAACAGGGAACAGAACGGCTCTCTGCCGATGCGGCTCTCCGCGCCACATTCGCGCCGGATTGAAATCTGCCTGGAAAGCAAGAAGCGGGCCGCCTGCTCCGGGAGTGGAAGGACTTCCCGAAACCGGCGGCCCGCTGGACCCTGGACCGGGTCTAGGTGATACATTCAGTCTAGGCTTGTTTCCACCAAAATCAAGTTCTTTTTTGGGTAAACATTCCCAGTATGTGACCACGGTCACGGGCAACCTGAAATGAGCGCCAGCAATTCTAAGTGGGAACCAAGGTGGATATTTGCCATGGTGTAGCGCCGTGTTTTCTTGAGGTATGGAGATATTCGAGGTTCTTCTGGAGGGTTTGCGAGAGGCCTGTTCCGGGTTTTGCGATTCCCGGCGCTGTGCAGACGGGAGCTACACCATGGCGGATATTGGGCTTTCGGCGTTTTCTTTGTTTTTCATGCAGAGCGAGTCGTTTTTGTCTCACCAGAAACGGCTGCTCGAAGGTCACGGCACCTCGAACTGCCAGACTTTATTCGGTATGGAGAAGATTCCCACCGACAACCACATCCGCACCTTGCTGGACACGGTTTCCCCGGAGGCATTACAGCCGTGCTTCGACCAGGTTCTGGAGCAACTGCGGCAGCGGGACGGCCTGAAGGCCTTTCAGAGACTGGCGGGACGGACGCTGGTAGCGCTGGATGGGACCGAGTATTTTTGTTCGCAGAAACTGAGCTGCCCACAGTGCCTGACGCGCAAACGGTCCAACGGGAAGACGGAGCATTATCATGCCATGCTGGCGGCCATGGTCGTCGCGCCCGGCCATAACATGGTGCTGCCGCTGATGCCGGAGTTCATCTCTCCGCAGGATGGAGCCGAGAAGCAGGATTGCGAACGAAACGCCGCCAAGCGCTGGTTGGTCGCACACCAAGAACGCGTGGCAGGATTGCGCCCGGTCTATCTGGGCGATGCGCTGTTCAGTTGCCAGCCGCTGGCCGAAGCGGTGCTCGCAACCAGCGCGGACTTTTTGTTCGTGTGCAAGAAGGACGGCCACAAAACGTTGTACGAGTTTATCGAAGGCGCACCGCTGGACGAACAGATCGTCACCGAGCGCAGGCCCGGCAAGCATAGTCTGACCTATCGCTACCGCTGGATCGAGGGCGTTCCACTGCGGGATGGAAAGGATGCACTGGCCGTTAACTGGCTCGGGGTCAGCATCATCGATGCCAAGGGGAAAACGACCTACGATGGCGCCTTCGTGACCAGTCTGCCGCTCACGGCGGAGAACGTGGTGGAGACTGCGGCCTGCGCACGAGCCCGTTGGAAGATCGAGAATGAGAGCTTTAACGTGCTGAAAAACAACGGCTATAACCTCGCGCACAACTTTGGACACGGGAAGAAATACCTGGCCAGGATCTTCGCGGCCATGAATCTCTTGGCCTTCGCCTTCCATACCGCAAACGATTGCCTGGAAACCCTCTGGCAACAAGCACGCGAGGCAAAAGGTTCGCGCTCCAGCTTCTTCCAGCACATCCGAACCATCTCCGCTTACCTCGTCTTCCCCTCATGGTGCAGCCTCATGAATACACTCATCTCCTGCAATCCGCCTCCCACTTAGAATTGCTGCAATTTCATGCAAACCCTGTTCCCATTTCGGCACCGCGTGTTCGCAGGACGCTCCTCTCGGGCGCAGAAAGCAGGTGCATTTTAGCCGGGTCCGCAGGCCGGAGCCAGACCGGAACCGCACACCAGGGCGGGCCGCGCCGCCGTGCTATCTTCTTTTGTTCCGCCGGCGCATCCCGCAAAGTTCCATCTCCGCAGGCTCAAAGCCACTCACCCGCTTTCGGTCTGCTAGAATCGCTTGTCTCGATTCAGCACGAAAAACGGCAGGTGCAATCATGGGCTTCAAATTTCAAGGCTTCGATCTTGTCAACCTCGACTCCAGCTTCAGCGAGGACGAATTGCTGGTCCGCAAAACCGCGCGCGACTTTGTCGAGGACAACGTCATCCCCATCATCGAGGAGTGCTTCCGCACAGAGCGCTTTCCGCGTGAGCTGGTGCTGCCCATGGGCGAACTGGGCTTCTTCGGCGCCAATCTCGAAGGCTACGGCTGCGCCGGCATGTCCAACGTCGAGTACGGCCTGGTGATGCAGGAGCTGGAACGCGGCGACTCCGGCCTGCGCAGTTTTGTCAGCGTGCAGTCCGGCCTGGTCATGTACCCCATCTACGCCTTCGGCTCTCAAGACCAGAAGAATGAGTGGTTGCCGGCCCTCGCCAAGGGCGAAAAGATCGGCTGCTTCGGCCTCACCGAGCCCGGAGCCGGGTCCAATCCCGCCGCCATGACCACCACCGCCCGCAGGGTGGGCGGCGAGTACGTCCTCAACGGTGAAAAGCTCTGGATTACCTCCGGCAATCTCGCCGACGTGGCCATTGTCTGGGCCAAAAATGAGGAAGAAGACGGCAAAATCAGAGGGTTCCTGGTCGAGACCAACCGGCCCGGCTTCAGCGCCTCCGAGGTTCACGGCAAGTGGAGTCTGCGCGCCTCGGTCACCAGCGGCCTCTCGCTCCAGGATGTACATGTGCACGAGTCCAACCTGCTGCCCGGCACCGGCGGCCTCCGCAGCCCTTTCACCTGCCTCGACCAGGCCCGCTACGGCATCGGTTGGGGGGCCATCGGCGCGGCCATGGACTGCTACTCGACCGCCCTCGAATATGCCAAGTTCCGCAAGCAGTTCCGTGGCCAGCCCATCGCCAGCCACCAGATCGTCCAGGAGAAGCTGGTGTGGATGGCCAATGAGATCGCCAAGGCGCAACTGCTCTCGCTGCAGGTTGGGCGGCTGAAAGACGCAGGCACGGTGGGCCACCAGCACATCTCCATGGCCAAGCGCAACAACGTCTGGATGGCTCTGGAATGCGCTCGCAAGTCGCGCGACATTCTGGGGGCCAACGGGATTACGGGCGACTATCCCATCATGCGCCACATGATGAACCTGGAGTCGGTCAGCACTTACGAGGGCACGCACGACATCCACACCCTGATCCTCGGCCATCACCTCACCGGCATCGCGGCTTACTGAATCCGTGAGGAGGCTTTTCTCGCCATGCGAATGGGAATCCCTTGCGCTCTGCTGATTACGGCTCTGGTCGTGGGGCTTTCCGTCCGCGCCCACGCCGGCTCCCTGACGGTCAGAACCGAACAGGGCAAGGTACGCGGAAGGGCGATCAACCACGCCCGGGTCCGGGCTTTCCTGGGGCTGCCTTACGCTGCGGCTCCGGTGGGCGAACTGCGCTGGAAGGCGCCCCAGCCGCCAGCCAGGTGGAAGGGCGTCCGCGATGCAACCTGGTTCGGCGCGCGCTGCCTTCAGAGCCGCGCTTCCGGCGACATGATGTTTGAAGACAGCGGGCCCAGCGAGGACTGCCTGTTCCTGAACGTCTTCACCCCCGCCGGCGCCAGGGCGCGGAGCAAACTGCCGGTGATGTTCTGGATTCACGGCGGCGGCTACGCGGGCGGCGCCAGCTCGGAGTTTCGCCACAACGGCGACTATCTGCCTCTCAAAGGCGTCGTGCTGGTCACCATCAACTACCGGCTGGGAGTCTTCGGCTTTTTGGCCACATCGAATCTGGCACGTGAGGCCAACGGCACGGCCGGCAATTACGGACTGCTGGACATGGTGGCTGCGCTGCGCTGGGTCAGGCAGAACATCCGGAACTTCGGCGGCAATCCGGACAATGTGACCCTCTTCGGCGAGAGCGCCGGCTCGTTTGCCGTGAGCACGCTGATGGCCTCGGCCGAAACCAGCGGGCTGTTTCAGAAAGCGATTGGCGAAAGCGGTGCCACCTTCACCCGCCCGCGCTTCAACAATCCCCTGGAAATCCGCGAAAAGAGGGACGACCAATGGGTGGCCTCGCTGTGCGTCAAGTCGCTCAAGGAGCTGCGCGCCCTCCCGGCCGGCAGGCTTCTGGATGCGGCCAAAGCAAGCCGGACCGGCTTCTGGCCGGTCGTCGACGGCAAATTCCTGACCGAGCCGGTGCCAGCGGTCTACGCGGCCGGCCGGCAGGCGCATTTGCCCCTGCTGGCTGGCTGGAACCTCGATGAAGGCAGCTTCGCCGTGCAGCACGGCGTGACGCCCGGCCAGTTCAGGGGCATGGCCGACACCCTCTTCAGGGATCGCGCCGCGCAGTTTCTCAAGCTCTATCCCGCCAACACCGCGCAGCAGGCCTGGCGCTCGGCCATCGACTATGCCGGCGACGTTTTCATCTCCTTAGGCGTATGGAAGTGGCTGGAGGCGCAGAGTCAATCCGGCCATCCCGCAGACAGGTCTTCGTCCGTGGGGTGGAAGGCCGGGATCCCCGCAAACAAGCCGTCGTCCGTGGGGTGGAAGAGGGCCGATTCGCCTGTCTACCGCTATCGCTTCGAGCTGGCCGCGCCGCCCAGCAGATTCCACCCCGGCGGCTTCGCCTTCCACTCCGACGAGATCGAGTACGTATTCGGAACCCTCGACACCCGGCCCGGCGCCGAGTGGCGCGCCGAGGATCGCAAGCTGAGCGAGCAGATGATGGACTACTGGACCAATTTCGCCAAAACCGGCGACCCCAACGGGCCGGGCCTGCCCACCTGGCCCCGGTATGACCAAAGCGGCTGGCTGATCCATCTCGACCGCACTGTCAGCTCCGGCCCGGACACCCTGCACCCGCGCTACGAGTTTCTGCTGAAGGGAATGTCCGCCCTGCCCTTCCGCTGATCTTCGCCGCCAGAGTGCTCTCAGTGCGGAAAAAATGGGGAGCTACCGGCCACCATCCGCTCAGGCGAACCAAAAAGCGCACCGGAACAACGCACTGACGCGAAGATGGCCGCCTGACGGCGGCCATCTTGACAAAACCTGAAGACGAGTCTCTGGAGATACGCGCAAACCAACCCGCAACCAACCCGCGCTTCGATGCCGGTCTCTTCAGCGGCGGATTACTCGCGGACGCCGGATGCGGCCACAAAGCCGGCCGACTGCGCCGTGCCTTCCTCCGGCGTACGCTCTTCGGAGCTAAGATCCTTGGCGTTGATTGCATTGGAGTAGTCCGGACCGAGACCAAGCTTTTCGATCGCCCTGGAGTCGGGCATCAGCTTCGTCTGCCAGCCCTGGTCGGCCTGGTACTTCTGCATGGCTGCCTTGGTGGTCTCATCCCACTCACCCGTTGCTGGGCCGGTAAGGTAACGCTCACGAATCAGGGCCTGCTGAATCTGGACCACGCGGTCCGGATCAATCGATTGCTGGCCGTGCAAGCGGTGCGATCTCGATATGACTGCGCTGAAAACGTGACGCGTGGCATGCTTGCTGGCGTGGCTATGATGCCATCTGCCTCCAAAAGCCGGTGATATGGCCACCATCGCAAACAATACAAATGCTAAGCTTGCTCGGAAAGAAAGCACGCTGATCCACCTCTCAAAAGAAATTGCTTGTTTGGCCTTATGCGGATCCTAGCGAATCGTCTCGCCCATTGGCAAGGGAAAAAACAATTCGGGACCAGGAATGCAACCGGCGCGGGAACAGGACGCCGGAAACGGGAATCCGCTTCCGGCGCCTTTTGCAAAGGTTACTGGAGCGTTCCGCCCACGTAATTGATCCCTTGATCGGGGTGGTGCGGGTCCATGACTTCAAAGACCACGTCGTCTCCGGTTTTGAGTTTGCTCACCGCGGCGTCGAACTGCTCCTTGGTGCCGGTGGGCTGCTTGTTGACGCGGGTGACGATCAGTCCCGGCTCAAGTCCCTGCAAGTCGGCAAACGAGCCGGCACGCACCGACTGAATCACCACGCCGGGCTTGTGCAGCTTGTCCACGGTGGCCGGAGACGCATCGCGCACCACCACGCCCAGCTTAGCCTCGCCCGCGTTGCCCTGCTCGCCGGGGTTGGTTTCAACCCCCGGATTATTCAGGCTGGCAAAGACCTGGTCGCGATCGCCGATGGTGACCGTGGTGTCGTCCTGCTTGCCATTTCTCAGGTAACCCAGGCGGATGGTCGAGCTTGGCCTGCGGCTAGCAATCTCGTTCACCAGGTCATCGCCATCCTTGATCGACCGGCCGTCGACGGTGGTGATGATGTCGCCCGCCTTGATCCCGGCCTTATCCGCTGGACCGCCCGGCTGGACTTCCTGCACCAGCACGCCGTTCTTGAAGCCATAAACGCGGTTCACGGCGCCCGAGAGGTTCTCGCTGAACTCGATGCCGATCGAGCCGCGGGTTACCTTGTGGCTGGGGCTGATGAGATCGTTGTAAACCGAGACGACGGTGTTCGAGGGCATGGCGAAACCCAGCCCCTGGTAGCCGCCAGACTGCGTGTAAATAGCTGTATTGACGCCGATTACCTCACCGTTCATGTCTAGCAGCGGCCCGCCCGAGTTACCGGGATTGATGGCCGCATCGGTCTGGATGAAGTGCTGGAACTGGCCGCTGGCGCCCGGCTCGATGGTCCGATTCTTGGCCGAGATGATGCCCGCGGTGACGGTCTGCGCCAGCGCAAAAGGACTGCCGATGGCCTCCACCCAGTCGCCCACATGCACATTGTCGGAGTTGCCCAGCGAAACCGTCGGCAGAGGAGCGCTGGTGTCGATCTTGATGACCGCCAGGTCGGTGGCCTTGTCGAAGCCAATGACGCGCGCCGGACGTCCCATATCCTCGTTCTCGGGATCGGTCGCCAACTTGACGTAAATCTTGTCCGCCTTCTCGATCACGTGGTAGTTGGTGATGATGTAGCCCTTGGGATCGACGATGAAGCCCGAGCCCAGCGATTCGCTAACCTGGTTCTGGTCCCCGCCTCCCTGGTCCGGCATCTGGCCGCCGAAGAAGCGATTGAAGAAGTCCTGGAAGTTGCCCTGGCCCTGCTGCTGGTTGTCGTCGTCGCCATCGTCGCCGGGCTGCTGGGGCAGCTGCTGCATGAAGCCATGAGAATTGCGACTGCCCTTGTTCGTGGTCTGCTTGGGGAGGGTCTCGGTGTTGATGTTCACCACCGCCGGCCCAACCTCCCGGGCGATCTTCACAAACTGGTTGGGAGGCACCGTCGAATTGACCACCTTGAGTGGCATGGCGTCGGCGCTGTCGTTCTGCTTGTCTTGTGCGCGAACCCCGTGAGCCGCAAAAGAACCTGCCACAATGGCGGCCGAAAGCGTCGCGAGCAGGACGAATGCTGAAGCAAGACGGCGCGTACGCAGCCGTTCAAAGAACGATTTCATGGGTTTGTTGACCTCATCGGGTGACCAGCCTGGGCTGGGTTATAAATGGCGCTCATCTTCAGTATAGCCAGTCTCGGGCGATCCCGCCTGGCTGCCGGTTTCAATGCGCTTGAGACCTTCAGCGCCGCGCATGCACACAACGGAACCCGGTCAGCGGATACGGTTGGGCCCGGCGGCAAGAAAACCGTCTTCATTTATATAGACGCAGCTCGGATCAAAGTGTCGCGCACGGAAGGCTGCAAATCTTCGCTAAAATATCGCCAAAAAACGCGAAGCAAAGAAAAAAGGGCGCTTTACGCGCCCTTTTTCCGGTCTGGGGAACAGGAGCAACGACCTCTCTCGCAAAACGGGAGGCGGGATCCGCCTAGGAGTGGAGAACCAGACGGGAGGCCTTGCCGCGCCAAAAGACAACCAGTGCCAGGCCAAGAAGCCCGCTGCCCATCAACAGCAGGGACGAGGGCTCGGGGGTCTGGGTCAGGTTGGCCGACATATCAACGCCCGCCGCGCTCAGGCCGGTCTGCGCATTGATAATCTCCAGCGTGTTCGTGCCGGCAAGCAGCGTAATGCCGGTCAGCGAAACCGTATCCACGATGGTGCAGGCCGGCTGGCCAGCAGAGCAATGATTATCGGCGCCAATGGAGCCAAAGGGCACGATCACCACACCATTCAGCAGAACTTCGGCCGTGTCGTCGGCCATCACGCTGATGCTGCCGTTGTACGTCCTGGCCCCGCCGACGGCGCTGAAGGTTGTTTCGTAATAGTAGAAGTCGTTCGGATCGACAACAGATCCATTTGGGCCGGCATTCGGATCATTGGAGACCCAACTTGTGCCGGCGATAGCAGCCGTCCATACCCCAGCGGATGAAACGTCATAGCTGGAGGATGAAGTGCTTGCTGTTGTGGGGCTTGTTGGGGCTACCAGGGTTGTCGCGTAGCCAGCGTTCAGCGGGGCGGTTCCCATGTATTGCAAAGTACCGTTGGTAAAGTTGGTGGTTCCACCGCTGCTGTTCAGTGTGATGTTGTCGGCGTACGCCACCGACGCAAGTCCAAGCAACAAAGCTGGCAAAATCGAAATCTTCAAAATCGTCCTCATGTTTCCTCCCGAAAATCGCCCTCGCGGGCAGTTGTCTTGCTTGCACCCTCTGCCGGATTCCGGCCTAAGGGCAAAGCCTGTCGGTTCAGGGGTCGCTCAAAGAGTCTTCATAACAGGCGATATCCGGGGAGATATTCGCTTAGAATTCCTCTTCGTACTGGTATGCGCCCATACTTGCCAGGCGCTTTGGCTTCGCTCTGGGCTAATCTGGAGAGCAGGCATTCGACGGGTTGATCGAAAGTCTACTCAGATATTCCCAGGAGCAACCGACTGTTAACATGCACATTGAATGCCAAACAACGTCTATTTGAATTCAATCACTTAGGAGAACACAGGTCGCTACTGCGCAAAACTTTGCCTATCTTTCTCCCCGGAAAGTTCCACTTTCAGGACGAACGGATCCAATTCTGGGAATGGAATCAAGCGGCGAATCAGGTGTATCGATTCCGGATCGTGCCCGGAAAATGCCTCCACTCATCCGCTGAAAACGGAGCAAAGAAAAAGGGCGCTTTACGCGCCCCTTTTCCGGTCTGGGGAACAGGAGGACCGATCTCTCTCACACAACGAAAGGCGCAATCCGCCTAGGAGTGAAGAACCAGACGGGAGGCCTTGCCCTTCCAGAAGACGAGCATCGCAAGGCTGAGAAGTCCGCTGCCAAGCAGCAGAAGGCTGCCGGGTTCGGGAGTTTCCGTAATCTCTGCGTTGATCGAAGTGGTGCCTGGATCAACGCCGTCATTAGAATCCGCATTGAGCGTGTAACTTGGGAGGCCACCCACCAAGGTATAACCCGTCAAGGTATAAATCACGGATCCAATCTGAATGGAGGTTTCGTCGAAGGTGACCGAGGCAGTGCTGCTGTCCTCTTTGATTACGCCACTGATCGAACCCAGAAGATCCCCCGTTCCGATCGAGGGTATCAATTGAAAGATGTCAAGCGTGAAGTTCACATCTGTGAACGTGCTCTTGCCGTTTGCTAAGGGTCCAGTGATAACGAACGAACCCAGCGAGGCATTGGTTGGCTCATCCACTGAGTTAGCTATCCCAACGAAAGCAAGGTTTGTGCTGAGGAAAAAGGACGTGTCGGTGGTAGGAGCGATGGTTAGATCCGTACCTGTGGAATACACTACGGTATCGGCCTTTGCGATAGTCCCCCAAGGAGCCGATCAGCAGCAAGACGGTAAGAAGAGCAATTCTTTTCATGGCATACTCCTTTCTATCGGTCAGAACAGCGTTGATGTTGGTTGATTGCCGACTTCTTATAATTCCTCTACTGGTATCTTGCAAAGAAGAAGGGCACGGATGCGTGGCCTTCTTCTTTCTCAGGAACAAAAGGAGCTGGGCAACTACGAGTGGTGAACCAGGCGGGGCGCCTTGCCCCTCCAAAAGACCAGCAATGCCAAGCCAAGAAGACCGGTGCCCATGAACAGCAGCGCCGAAGGTTCCGGGGTGGCGTTCGAGACGATGTCCGAAGTCAGCACGCCGGGACCACCATTGACCTCGGCGTAGAGCACTTCATAGTAGTAAGTGCCGCTCTTGCTGACCGTGAAGTCCGATGTGTCCGCTGCCGTTGCGCCGGGGGAATTGATCGCCTTGGTGGTGATTCCATTGCTGTCGGTGAGATAAAGGATCAACCCGTCGTCGTGGGTGAATTCATACTGCGTGCCGGCTACGAGCGTGGTATAGCCCGTAAACTCGAATACACCGTTGTTGATGTTGTCTGTCCCTGCTCCGGTGGTTCCATTGACGCCGGTGACCGTGTCTCCGCCCGCGGTCAGAAACTTGTAGAGATCGGAATCCCCGTTATACCCCTTCCCCGGAAGGTCAAAACTGAAGACTGTTCCGGAGGAGCTGCTGGTCGCCGTGAAGGTCGCGCTCGGTGTCGCTGTGGGTGCGCTCGCCGCGACTGGGGCCTCGATGAGCGAAGTGCACGAACTCACATCCAAGTAGCAGTTCCAATATGTGCCGTTGGTGCTGTCTGCGCGCGCCGTGCTTGCCAGACACACAAACGCAGCCAGTACCGCTCCAAGCACGGTGAGCTTGCTCAATTTCGCATTTCTGGATGAAGTCAATCCAAAATTCTTCATATTCTCCTCCTGAGATCGTCCTCAAATGGCGTCTCTTCTGCTCGCACCCTCAGCGAAGGTCGCCACAGGGTGAAACCGGTGGTTTCAGGGTTTGGTCGAAGAATCTCAACCTGCACGCAATGCCTGGGGAAGACATTCGCGCCAAGACTCTCTTCACGCTTCTCTGGGCGCATTGGCTCCACTTCGGGGGGGGGGAATCTGGAGTTTTGGGGTTGAGTGCGGTTATTCTCCAACTCGACTCATACACCCATAGCGCACGCCTTTATCCATGCACATTGCATACCAAACGGCGGGTATTTGGAATCATCACTTTAGAAATCCATAAATTGTCATTGTGCAAAGTTTTGCCTATGCGCTCTCTCAAAAAGTTCCACTCTGGGCCCAGCGGCACCAATTCAGGAAACGAAATTCCGAGGCGGTAGACTGAGAACACGGCCAGAGGGTTGGTCTGGCGCGGATTACGCCTTTGAGGACGCTGGAAGACGGGAATCACCGAGAGCGCACCTCGTATCCAGCCCTTGCCCGGTAGATTGCCCCATGTGTCCGGGAAATCGAATTAAAGTAGAAGGGCACGCTGACGTGCCCCTCTCGATTCTCAGGAACAAAAGTGGGCAGCGACTACGAGTGGAGAACCAGGCGGGACGACTTGCCCCTCCAAAAGACCAGCATTGCCAAGCCGAGAAGCCCGCTACCGAGAAGCAGGAGGCTGCTGGGTTCAGGAGTGGCTGCGGCGACGAGATCTGGTATCTCAACTGCATCGTCGTCCTGGGCGGTCAAGTTGCCAGCCCCATAATAATAGGCATTGGTAACCAGCACGAAAGTATCCAGCGAATCTCCGGGATTGAGGTCGTCATTTGTGGAGTTCGACAGGAAAAGCTTGATGATCCCGCTGGTGTCGTTTGCCTCTTGTGCGACCTTGGTGGAAGTGGCGGGGTTCACGTTGCCCTCCTCAACAATGGTGGAAGCTCCGAAGTAGCCGGCGGTAATCGAGTCGATGATATCGCCTGTTCCGGTGTCATCCACCGTGAAGACAAAGGTGAGGCAGGCCGCGCAAGCCGCATCTGTGCCGCCTTCGTAGATGTACTCCGTGAAACTAGCCCCGAGATCGCCGGTGGTGCCACTGCCGGTGATCGTGGTAAGGAGTGTGCCGTCGGTAACATTCGAGAGAGCAACGCTGGTTGCGGTGTCGGAGGTCGCTGTACCAGTAAGCGCCAGCAGAGAATCTGCCCATGCGCCAGGGGTGATGACAAGGGCCGCCACGATTGCAACCAAAGCTGAAGTCAATTTCTTCACAATTGCCTCCTGTTATCGCCCTTGAGGGCGTCGGTCCCGCCCGCGCCCTTAGCCAACTTCCAGGCAAAGGGATCGAGCGTGTGGGTTGAGGTTTTGCTCAAAAAATCTCACCAAACTTGGAATGCCGGTAAAGACATCCTCAAAGAGATTCTCTTCACACTTCTTTCGGCGCGCTGCCACAGTTCCGAGGAATATGGAGCCTTGGGATTGAGTGAAGTTGTTCTACAACTCCAGTCGTTCACCCTTCGGCTACCTGTCTTTCAGCACCTGGCATGCCAAACCGCGAATCTTTGCATTCATCGGCTTATGGAGAGCATGGATTTCCCTTGTGCAAAAGTTTGCCTATGCCCACTCCCAAAAACTTCCACTCTTGGAGTGTTAAGGTCCAATTTGAGAGGTGAAGATCACCACCAGGCAAGGTGGGCGAAGCGCCGAGGAGGCTCCACCGTGCGGGAGAATCGCACAAAGCGCTCAAAAACGCCGGAAAATCCTCATTCCAGCACGGTGGAAGGCATCCGTGCGCCGCGCTGGCGGGACGGTTTACTGAACGATCTACTGTTCCGCGGCCCACTCCAGCATCGCCAGGGTCAAGAGCAGCGCTCGCCGCAGGCCCGCCTCGCGATTGCGGGCGGAGTACCACTCGGCCCGGGTGTGCGCGCCGCCGCCCTCGCCGCCGGCGCCCATGGACAACGCGGGAATGCCCAGCGAGAGCGGAATGTTGGCGTCGGTCGAGCCCAGGCGCAGATCGGTGTGCAAACCCAGATGGCGGTCCACGGCGCGCAAGGCTTCCAACAACGGCGCATCGGCGGGCAATTCCGCGGCGGGCCGGTCGCCGATCTTCTCGATCTGGAAGGCCAGCAGGCCACGATCTGGATCGCCTCCCGGCGCTCTGCCGCTGGCGGCAAAGGATTTTGCCCGAGTGTTGGTGCGCTCGACGGCCTCTTCCACGGCGCGCTGCAAGGCAGCTTCCAGCCGCAGGAGTTGGTCGGCGCTGGTGGAGCGGAAATCGATGGTGGCCTGGGCGCTCTCGGGGATGGAGTTGACGCTGGTGCCGCCCTGGATCGTGCCCAGGTTAAGGGTGGTGCGCGGGGCCTCCTCCAGCAGATCCAGCTCCAGCGGTTTCAGGGGTAGCGGAGTCTCGGCCACTTGCGCCAGCGCCAGGGCCAGCGCGGCGATGGGGTTGGGCGTGGCGCCCGCGTCGGTAAAGCTGTGCCCGCCGGGGCCGGTAACGGTGACGCGGAAGCGGCGGCTGCCCAGGGCCTGGGTGACGGCCGAGTTCGATCCCGCGCCCTCCAAAATGATGTGGGCGGCGATCCGCCCGGCCAGAGCGCTCTGGCTGTACAGGCAGCGCACGCCACGCAGGTCGCCTTCGCCCTCCTCGCCCACATTGCCGAGCAAGACGAGCGGCGCGGGCAACTCAACCCCCGACTGGATCAGCGCATGAGCAATGGCCAGCAGTCCGGCCAGCCCGGCGCCGTTGTCGCAGGCTCCGGGAGCTTCCAGCCGGTCTCCTTTGATGGCTGGCTGAAGCGGCGTACCCGCCGGAAAAACCGTGTCCAGGTGGGCGGAGAGCACGACCACCGGTCCGGTGCTCTCAGGCGGCAGCGAGGCCGCGCTTAGCCAGCCGAAGACGTTGCCGGCGGCGTCGGTTTCCACCCGGCTCAGGCCGGCCTCGGCAAACAGAGCGGCCAGCATCTCGGCGCGCGCCTGCTCGCCGAAGGGCGGCGCGGGAATCCCCACCAGCTCCGCCTGCCAGTCCATGATCGTTTTGGGATTGCCGTGCATCCAGGCAAAGGCGGCGTGAACCGGCCGCTGGCTGGCGAGCGCCGTCACCCGCGAGAACGCCGAGTTGGAAGCAAAATTCGCCATGGCGACGGTTTCAGGGTAGCAGGAGGCGCGGGTGCAGACTTCGATTCACGATCCAAGTAATCGCCTCGCCAACAGCGAAGCCATATTCCGCCGGCTATCGGCGATTACGGCAATGTAAACCGTCTTCGCGCGAACTCGATAGAGAACGCGGTAAGGCTTGAAGAATAACTGACGATAGACTCGGCTGCCCATCCGCAGCAGTTCCGGCGGGTACGTCCCGCGGTCGGGGAACTCCCGCAGCGTGAGGGCGACTCGGACGATTTCCTGAGCAACGTAGTCTGCGTTTTTCAGCGAGTCGTTTTTCGAGATGTAAGCGTGAATCTCGCGCAAATCCTGCCGCGCGCCCACCGTAAACCGGACGGAAAAGGCCATCAGGCCTGCGCGGCCTCCACGCCAAACTCCACCATGACCTCTTCGATGGGAATTGTCTCCCCAGCCTTGATCTCCTTGTCCGCCAGCGCCAGCACCTTGAGCAACGCCTGGGTCTCGTCGATCATCTGTTCGTAGCTGGCCACATCCACCAGCACCGCCCGCGCCTCGCCGTTCTGGGTGATGATGATCGGTTCCCGCTCCTCGGTAATCCGGTCCAGAAGTTCGGCGGCGTGAGCCTTGACGTAGCTGATCGGTTTGATCTGGGTGGAATAGCGCATGACGGCCTCCAAAGTTCGTCCTGAATCTAATATATAGTCTGTTAACAGGACTGAATAAAGTTTTTATTCAGTCCGTTGAGCGAATTCATGCTCGTCATACTCCACGGAATGCAAAAACAGCCCCTGCGCCGGAGCGGTTGGCCCGGCGGCCGAGCGGCTGCGGGCGGCCAGGATTGCCGGGATTGCATCTGCGCTGAGGCGTCCGCGGCCCACGTCCAGCATGGTTCCCACCAGGTTGCGAACCATGTGGTGCAGAAAGCCGCTGCCCCGGACGCGATACACCAGCAACGCTCCAAATTCGGTCGCACCCTCTTCCCAGATCGAGGAGAAGATTTTTCGGACTCCCGCCGCGGTGGGCGGCTCGGTCTTAAAGCCCACGCGTGGAAGGGGCCGCTGGTCCGGCTCCGCGCCGGGATCGAAGCCGCGGATGGCCAGCTCGGGATCGGTGGCCGCAAAGCTCAGAAAATCGTGCTCGCCCTCAAAAAGCCGGGCCGAGGCTGTCAGCGCGCCCAGGTCCATCGGCCAGGAACAGGCGTAAACGTAGCGGGCCAGAAACGGCGGGCAGATCGCCTCCCGGAAGACCCGGTACTCGTAGATTTTGGCCAGGGCCGAGTGGCGCGCGTGGAATGCACTTCGTGCCGTCCTGGTTTCGAGGATGCGGATCGACGGGGGCAGCGTCCGGTTGAGGGCGCGCCGCAAATTTTCCTCCGGAATGGGAGCCGAGAGCGCGAAGCTGGCCACCTGTCCAAGCGCGTGCACTCCGGCGTCGGTTCGCCCCGAGCCTTGCGGCAGCGGCGATTCGCCGGTAACCCGCCCCAGCGCGGCCTGGAGTTCGCCCTGCACGGTGCGTTCGCCCGGCTGCACCTGCCAGCCGCGGAACTGGGTGCCGTCGTAGGCCAGGGTCAGCTTCCAAGTGCGGAGCGGGAGCGCGGGTTGGGCATTTTCAGGCACGGCGAAAGGTCTTGTCGCTAGGGTATCCGACCGGACCTTGCACGTGCGCGCAGGGGGGGTGCGCGAGGCGGGCTGAGTCCGCTTTGGCGCGTGTGCCGCGGAGTGCGGGTGGGATATACTCAGCTTTTCGTGCGTGATCGCGCGTGGACTGCCGGAAACCCGTCAAGCGGGAAAAAGCGAACCGGTCCGGGGAACGGATTGGCAGCATCGCGCGTATGAAATTGGGAGCAGCGCGCGCAGGAAATGGGCGAACGCCAGCCGGCGCACTGCGCGGCAGAGGCAGATCATCCCGGAAGAACAGAAATTTTGCGTCCGGAAGGGCTCTCTGGACGTCTTGAAGACTGGTACCCCGCATGCAGCAGCAGCAGCTCCCAAGCAGAGATCATCTCGTGGAGAGGAATCATGCCATTGTTCGGTACAAGTATGTTTGAGCAACACTCGAAGGCAGCGCACGAAGACAACAGAGCGCGCCAACACGCAGGAGGCAGGCGGACAGGCCATAGGCTGCGCGCGATGGCGTCGGTCCTGCTGACATTGATGGCCACCATGCCTTCCGGATTTGCCCAGCAAACCATGGGAGCGGGAGCGAGGACCGCTGAAAAGGCGGCCTCCAATCTGCCATCCGAGCCGGCGCCGATGCTGACCAAGCCGCTCGACCTGCGTGCGACAGAGCGGAATTTTTCCAAGCCCGCGGGCAGTCTGCTCGGCGATCCAATCAACATGTACCGCCCGACTTCCATCGCCAAGGCCAACTTCGAGAACTCGGTGCTGCTGAGCAACCTACTCAAGAACGGCAAAATCTATCTGAGCCTTTCGGACGCCATCGCATTGACCATCGAGAACAACTACGATATCGCCATCGCCCGCTACGACCTGGACATTGCGGATACGGATATTCTCCGGACGCGCACCGGCGCCACGCCGCTGGGAGCGCCCTCCGGGCTGATTACCGGCACGCTGGGCGGCTCCACAACGACATTGTCCACCGGCGGCGGTCCGGGAGGAACGACGGTTGGCTCGGGCGGCGCGGGTTCCGGCACCAGCGGATTGGAGCTGACCACGGCGGGCGCGGGCCCAACGCCGGAGAGCCTCGACCCCTCGGTCACCGGCACCATCCAGTTGGAACGGGCCAACTCACCCCAGACGAACGCGCTTTTCTCCGGCGGTTTGTCCGCACTGAACACCAACACCGACCAATACAACTTTGCTTACAACCAGGGCTTTGTCACCGGAACGGCGCTGAGCGTGTCGCTGACCAATAGCCGGATCACGACCGACGACCCCTTCCAGGATTACAGCCCGGAATTGACTTCAGTTTTCAAGGCCACCGTCACTCAGCACCTTCTGCAAGGGGCCGGCATCTGGGTCAACAAGCGCTTCATGTATCAGGCGATCAACAATCGGCGGATCGTCGACTCGTCCTTCCGGCAGCAGATTCTCTACACCGTCAACCAGGTGGAAACCATTTACTGGGGGCTGGTGCAGGCCTATGAAGACGTCGAGGCCAAGCAGCGCGCGGTCGAGCAAACCACCAAGCTGCTGGGCGACGATCAGAAGCAGTTGCAGATCGGCACCGTGGCCCCGCTGCAGGTGGTCCAGGACGAATCGAGCGTGGCCAGCGACCAGCAGGCTCTCATCAGTGCGCAGAGCGCGCTCAATTATCAGCAGCAGATCATCAAGCAGGCGATCGCCCGCAATCTGAACGATCCGGTGCTTTCGACGGCCCCCGTCATTCCCACCGACCGCGTGACCACCGAAGAGATTCCCGAGGAGAAGCAGCCGGTCGAGGCGCTGGTACAGGAGGCTTTTCAGCGCCGGCCGGAATTGGAGCAGGCGGTGCTGACGCTGCGCAACGACGAGATCACGCTCAAGGGCGCACGCAATGCCTTGCTTCCGACGCTCGATGCGTATGGCTTTTACGGTTCCAGCGCTCTGGGCGGCGCACAGAATCCTAACGCGGTGGAAAGCTTCGGCACCACTCCGCCGGTCTATTATCCGGCGGGCACTTTCCCCAGCGCCGGTTATGGGTCAGTGGTTCAAAACCTCTTCAACAGCTCCGCGCCGGACAAGGGCGTGGGCTTCAGCCTGACGATCCCGATTCGCAACCGGTTCGCGCAGTCCGTGCAGGCGCGCTCGCTGATGGAGTATCGACAGGCCGAGCTGCGGCTGGAGCAGATCTACACGCAGATTCGCATGCAGGTGGTGAACGCGCAGCTCGCCCTGATCAACGACCGGGCGCAGGTCGAGGCCTCCATCGCCGCCCGGAACTTTCAGCAGCAGAGCGTGGACTCCGAGATCAAGAAGCTGCACCTGGGCGCTTCAACCACCGCCAATGTGCTGCTGCAGGAGCGCGGGCTGGCCACGGCGGAAGACAATCTGATCGCGGCCAACGCCGCCTATGCCAACGCCCGCGCCAGCCTCTACCAGATCACGGCGACGACGCTCGAGCATTACGGCATCAACCTGCAAGAAGCGGCCTCGGGCAAGGTGAACGAAGCGCCGGTTGTTCCCGGAGTCACGCCGGCCATGAAGGGCATGGACCCCTCCACCACTCCGCCAGCCGAACAGTAAACCGGAAGCGAAGAGCCGGCCAGCTTTTTTGAAAGGCAGGCCGGGCTTTTCTGTCTGCGGGAAAAAACCGGAGCCTGAGTCCTGCTTCCGGAAACTTGCTGAAAAGCTATCGCACCGTGACCGGAGGATTTTGTCATCGTAGCCATGAATTCGGTTTCCCAGGTCTCGCTCTTGAGAGCTGGGAAACCGCAGATCCACGCGGTCGTGGCATTGGAACCGGTAATTTTCCTCCGGGGCAACGGGGGAACCGCTTTACCGCTCCGCGATCCGATCCAGCAGGTCGAAAAACTCAGGGAAGCTGATGGCGGCCGACTCCGCGCCCTGAATCCGCGTCTCCCCCTCGGCGCCGAGCGCGGCCACGCTGAAGGCCATGGCGATGCGATGGTCGCCTCCCGAGTCAATCGTCGCGCCGTGCAGCTTCTGCCCGCCGGGCACATCCAGACCGTCCTCGAACTCGGTGACTTCAGCGCCCATGGCGCGCAGATTCTTCGCCACCAGCGCAATCCGGTCGGACTCCTTCACGCGCAGTTCCCTGGCGTCGCGAATGCGGATGCCGCCGCTCGTGAAGGGACCGATGGCGGCCAGCACCGGTAGCTCATCGATCAGCTGTGCGGCCAAGGCGCCAGAAATCTCCGCCGTTCCCAGTCCTCCGTTCGGCGCGGAAATCTGCACCGTGCCCACCAGTTCGGCGTTCTTCTCTTCCAGATTGAGCACGGCGATCCGCGCTCCGAGCGTGGTCAGCACGTCCAGCAGCGTGGCGCGCGTGGGGTTCAGGCCAAGCGAGTCCAGCACCAGGCTGGAGCCGGGGAACAAGGCCGCCGCGCAGAGGAAAAACGCGGCCGAGGAGATGTCGCCGGGAACTGCGGCCTCGATGGCGTGAAGCGTCTGCGGTCCGCAAATCGACACCGAGTCCACGGTGCGGGTCAGCTTTGCGCCGAAGGCACGCAGGGCCAGTTCGCTGTGGTCGCGCGTGCGCAGGGTCTCGCGCACCGTGGTGGTGCCGGCGGTCTGCAATCCGGCCAGCAGGATTGCGGTTTTAACCTGCGCGCTGGGAACCGGCGACGTGTAGTCGATAGCATCGAGCGGACCGCCTTCGATCATCAGCGGCGCGTGGCCGTCGGTGAGGGTCAGCCGCGCGCCCATCGCCGCCAGGGGTTTCCGAATTCGCTCCATCGGCCGCCGCGAGAGCGACTCGTCGCCCACCAGCGTGAAGCGGCCCTCCTGCGGCGCCAGCAGTCCGCTCATCATGCGCATCGTCGAGCCGGAGTTGCCGCAGTCGAGCGGTGCCGCGGACGGCGTTACGCGCCCGCCCACGCCGTCCACTTCCACCGCGCCGTCCGCGAGTCTGCGCACGCGCGCCCCCAGCGCTTCCATGCAGGCCAGCGTCGAAGCGCAATCGGCCCCGGTGGAAAAGTTGGTGAAGCGCGAAGTGCCTTCGGCAAAGCCAGCCAGCATCGCATAGCGGTGGCTGATGGACTTGTCGCCAGGCAGGCGCAGGCTTCCATAGATGTTTTTTGCCGGGCGGATGATGCGTTCTTCGGTTGCAGTGTGCAAGGCGGCTCCGGGA
>Ga0224526_1000228_pt1 | contig 27383 bp, 23 predicted proteins | sample CBST25metaG_FD_179878 | JGI IMG/M metagenome (GOLD analysis project Ga0224526, IMG submission 179878) | Peat soil microbial communities from Stordalen Mire, Sweden - C.B.S.T-25 | ecosystem: Environmental > Terrestrial > Soil > Wetlands > Peat | place: Sweden: Norrbotten County, Stordalen Mire...
GCGGATGTGGAAGTAGCCGCCCATAAGGCGGCCACAATAACATCGGGGCCGCGTCAGCGACCCCGCTCAAGCCGCTTTGAGCGGCTCACACCGTAAAGCCTCCGGCTCTGCCGGAGGATACTTACAGAAAAATATGCAGCCGGAGATGGCGCGACTGACCTTGGCGCGCAAGATCGCCGCCATCGCGCTGAAGATTTGGAAGAAGGGAGAAGCGTTCGACGCAGAACAAGTGAAGTTACAAGCAGCTTGAGCGCATGGTCGCCGCCGGAGAGCGAAGTTACTCGCAAATTCCAACGGCAACTGAGCGCTCGGGTTCGAGGATGAGTATCCTGGGCGGGTTTAGGCAATCAGTCTCAAGGGCCACCGTATGCCTCCTCGGACAACCCCAAAAAGCCATAGGCCACGAGTCTCAGATAGAACCATGGTTGGCAATTGCCACCCGCTGCTTGCAAGCGCTTGATAAGCCGCCGGAAGAACGCGAGGGAATATGACTCCGAAAACCGCCCACGGACGAGAGAAAGAAAACCATGCCCAGGCAAAATATATCAGCGCTGCCAACAGGGGCTGGATGTCAGTAAAAATCCTTCCCCCCGCAGGTCAGGTGAAGTGTTTTTACTTGACATCCCCTTTTATAGAACCTGCCTGGAGCAGCTTATCGAAGAGAGCCTGCGGTTGCCCGATCCTCGGCCGTGGCCCCATTCTGTGCCGGATACGAAGGACGCGATCTTTCTTGCACTGGCCCATGCGTCGGGTGCCTGGCTGGTGACGGGAAATCTCAAGCATTTTCCGAAGCCGGGCCGTCACGGCGTTACCGTACTTTCGCCGACAGAGTACCTGGATCACCTTGGGGAATGAGGGTAGGGTTTGAGCGCGCGAAAAGGATGATTTGGAAGAGGGAGATGGTGCTCTCCCCGGTCCCCGAATGCGAGGGACCGGGGCCACCCGCCATGTGCCAGGGCTGATCGGAAGTCATTCTTCCCCCACAGGGGCAGAGGATTCTGGGTGGAACGCATTCCCCGGAATGCGCTACATCACCCCAGCGACGAAGACCTGCTCCTCCACCCCAGCGAGCAAAGACCGCTCGCCGGGGACCCCGAATCCGCTGGGGACCCCGGTACGCTCCATCCGAGGCTACTTTCACCGCCTCCCTCCGGGACCACCTGCGGTGGGGCTGACTGCCTTCGGCGAGACGAGTTGAGGTTCATCGTCTCTCACATCTCAGATTCGAGTTGTGGGCCGCCGCCCGCTCATCGCGATAAGGCCGCGATGAACGGGGCACAGCTTCTCATAACTCATGGTGATTATTCGGGACTGGTGAGCGGGCCACCTGCCTTTCGCCGGCTGAATATCTTACTCACCTCGGGGAATGAAGGTGCTCTCCCCGGTCCCCGAATGCGAGGGACCGGGGCCACCCGCCAAATCAGATCAAGTTCCTGTCACAGCAGAGATTCTTGTTCCGGCGCGATCTGTAGATCTTTGGGCGTTTTACTCTGTAGGTACGAAAAAGATCTGCCCTCTTGAGGTATGCAGTAGCAACCTTATCAAGGGTACATACTACGCGACAGCGCGATACAATGACGACGGCCACCAAATGTTGATCGTTGAATTTCGGATCGACGAAGTTTGTTATCAGTTCCTTTTCGATTTGGTCCACCCTTGAGTCGTCAACATTAGTTGCTCTCTGCGCTCTCCTGAGTTCAACAAGGATGGGTAGCATTCTTTTAACCTTCGCCAATTCGGCCTTATACTTCGTTCCGCCGTAAATCATTCTGCCCTTGCCGGAGTTTATCCATTCGAGCACGGGGGCGAAGGCCATATGGTCTTCGTTTCCGCGGTCGAATACGCTGATGAGACAGCAGGTATCGATGACTACGCACATGGCTTAAATTCCCAACAAGTTCATTTGCTCGCGAATGAAAAAACTTCGATAATCTTCAGGCTGGTCTTCTGGCAGTTCCCCCGAATCGCTGATTCGCAGGGGCGTAACAGAATTATGCTTATCCTTCCGCTCGAAGAAAAGGATCTGACTTTCAGGCTTTCTTGAGTGTTGACTTCTATATTGCATTCGGAAACGATCCATCATGAAATCGCTGTGCGTCTCTATGAGGAAGCACTTTTGCTCTTGAGCCGCCATTTCAAAAAGCACGTCCCCAAATGCAGCTTGTGCGCGTGGATGGAGATGAACCTCCGGCTGCTGAATTGCGAACCAGCTGCCCTTTCGTCTGGCGAGTAGCTCGACCAATACGGGAAGCGACTGCGAAACTCCGTACCCAACTGTGTTGATATTCAGCCCTTTTCCGTCTAGCACAATGTCTACCTCAAATGGAGCCGTCGCTCCGGTCCCGAAGTTTCTTATCTTCACATCTTGGAAGAGTCCGGTTGCCTTTCCAGCCTTACAAATCGCATCCCTAAACCGTGTTGCTTGCGACTTAGAGCGAAGAATTCCTCTCAAGAGATAAGGGGTATGCTCACCCTCTGGTGAAAACTCGCGTGTCAACACGTCATATGTGCGTTTAGGCTTCGTTCGAATTGGTGCGACCCAGCATAGGCTAGGGGTGGAAGATAGAAAATCAGGGTAGAGGTTAAACTCCCTGCGTTCTTTGCCCTTCTCTTTCTCTACCTTTTGATTGACCTGACTTTGCACGAAGGACAAGGCGAAGAGTGGAGGTACGTCGCTTGGGAAACCGGAAGGCAAAGTCAGTTTCTCGTACTCGTTGCTCTTGCCGAATTCGCTCGCACATTCGGAGCGGAAAACCGCTTTGATTTGTTCTGTTGAAAGCGGAGACGTAAATTTCTCTCTTCTAAAGTACACAGCTCTTTTAACGAACCTAAGAGATATTTGCTCAGCCCCCAGGCAAAAGGTGCATTTAGACAGTTTGGGGAGCCCCTTGCTCTCGACATAGGTAAGGATAAAGCCAGTTGCTGGTGGTTCGCTTTTCTTCCCGGCTACGTTCTCCGCTATCAATCCTATGTCAAAGCGGCTCTGGTTATGAGAATGGACGCTCACCATATCTGGAAAATTGCCAAAATCTACACCCTCGTCGCTAAAGTCTTGTCTCATGAGAATTGAATGCGGATTCAAGAAGAGCCTCAAGAGCCCCAGCACAGAAGTCTTCCCTGTGCTGTTCTCGCCTACCAAGAAATTCACGTCAGTAATGGGTATGTATGTGTCGCTGAATCCTCGGAAATTGTCGATGAACAAATGGAACTTCATATTCTCTCTCGCTTTGTGGTTTGGCGCTCGCCAATTCCTAGTCGAGTTCCACTAAAAACCTTTGCCGCTCAACTAGGTAGATTGTTGAGTTCTGCTCTTGTTGGAGATTGATCGAGGCCTGCCGACAGGATAATCCCCCAGTCTCGACCTTGTACACCCGATCCGGTCAGCCCCGGGTCTCGATGCTTTGAGACCCGGGAGACAACGAAACCCTTGTGGTGCAAGCCGCGGCTGCTGCATGCAATGCCTATTCTTCCTCTTCCTCCACGGGGCGTTTGGCGTTGGCCAGGATTTTGTCGGCTACTAACTGCGGGACTATGTCGTAGTGGTCCATCTCCATGCGGTAACTGCCCTTGCCCTGAGTCATGGAAGTTAAAAGGGTTCCATAAGTGAGCATCTCGGACATGGGGACCTGGGCGTTGATGATTGTGGTGCGGCCCTTGGAATCGGTTCCTTGCACACGGCCACGGCGGCTGCTGAGGTCGCCCATGAGGGTTCCGGCGAATTCGTCCGGCGATTCGATTTCGACCTTCATGATGGGTTCGAGGAGGCAGGGCTTGGCCGTTTCCATGGCCTTGCGGAAGGCGAGGCGGCCGGCCATCTTGAAGGACATTTCGTTGGAGTCAACGTCGTGATAACTGCCGTCGTAGACGACGGCGCGGAAGTCGACGACCGGGTAACCGGCGAGATAGCCGCGGGCGGCTGACTCGACGATGCCTTTTTCGATGGCGGGGATGAAGTTGCGCGGGATGGCGCCGCCGAAGACTTCGCTTGCGAACTCGAAGCCTGCGCCGCGGGGCATAGGTTCCATGCGGATTTTGCAGTCGCCGAACTGGCCGTGGCCGCCGGTTTGCTTTTTGTGGCGTCCCGGCGCCTCGACCGTGGCGCGGATGGTTTCGCGATAGGGCACCTTGGGCGCCTTGAGAGTGACTTCAGCGTGGTAACGCTTTTTGAGGCGGCTGACGATGGCCTCGATGTGCGGCTGGCCTGCGCCGGCTATCAAAAACTCATTAGTCTGCGGGTCGCGGAAGAACTTGATGAGCAGGTCCTCTTCCATGAGCTTGTGAATGGCGGGGGCGAGTTTGTCTTCGTCGGCGCGGGACTTGGGCTCGATGGCGTAGGTCATGGCCGGCTCGGGGAGCGGCTGGAGATCGATTTGGATCTCCGCGCCCTTTTGGCCGAGAGTGTCGCCGGTGAGGGTTTCGCGGAGCTTGGCCACGGCGCCGATGTCGCCGGCGTGCAGTTCAGGGACGTCGATGGCCTTGCGGCCCTGCATGACGCTGAGATGCGCGAGGCGCTCCTGGCCGCGGCGGGTGTAGTTTTCGACGGTGGCGTCGTTTTTGACTACGCCGCTGATGACCTTGAAGAAGCTGATGCGGCCGGAGAAAGGATCGGACATGGTCTTGAAGACCATCATGGCCAACGGCTCGCTGTCAGCGATTTTACGGGTAGGCGCGCTGGCCTCGGCCTCGGTTTCGATGGTGGGGGTGCGGATGGGCATGGGCGCGCGCTCGACGGGCGAGGGCGTGTAGGCCTTGATGAAATCGAGCAGGTGATCGAGGGCCATGTTAGCCAAGCCGCTGGTGAAGAGTACGGGGAAGATGCGGTCTTCGCGGATGGCCTCGTGGAGGGCGGCGATGAGGTGCTCTTCGGGGATGGTGCCCTTCTCGAAGTACTCTTCCATGAGCTCGTCTTTGCCTTCGGCTACCAACTCGACCAGCGCCTCGTGGCGGGTCTTGGCGTCGGCTGCGACGCTGGCGGGAATTTCGCCGGTGACTTTGCCGCGGCCATCGCCGCCGGCGGTGTAATAGAAGGCCTGCATTGTGACAAGATCGACTACGCCGTGAAAGCCCTGGGCGTCGGAGATGGGAAGCTGGACGGGCACGCAGTTGCGGCCCCAGCGGTCAACGAGATCGTCGATGAGGGCGCTCAGGCCGCCGCCGCCGCCGGCTTTGGGGTGGTCCATCTGATTGATCACAACGATGCGGGGGATGCCGGCTTCGTCGGCATAACGCCAGACGCGCTCGGTAACCGGCTCGATGCCATGCTGGGCATTCACCAGCACGATGGCGGATTCAACAGGCAACAGGGCCGCGCGCGCCTCGTGGGTGAACATATGAAAGCCGGGAGTATCGATGAGATTGATTTTTACGCCCTGCCACTCGGCAAAGGCGACCGCGTTCTGCATGGTTGCGCCGCGGGCTACTTCTTCCTCGTCATAAGCGGTTACGGCCGTGCCATCTTCCACGCGGCCCTGGGTTGGGGTCATCTTGGCGGCATGCAGCAGAGCGGCGACGAGGGTGGTTTTGCCACTGTGCGCATGCCCCACTACAGCTACGTTACGGATCTCACTTCCCTGGTACGTTTTCATGGTGTTCTCCTGTGATTTCTAGCGGGTATTTCTAAAATTGCGGGACCGGTTGCGGCAGGGCCGAACCGCATGAAGGAGAGACGCAGTTTCTCACCTTTGCGGCAAAGACAAAGGCGTCGCAAGGATAGGGCGCCTATCGGTTGGGGCAGGATGACAGTGCATTCGAGAGGGAGGGACAGGGAAGCCGGTGGGACGCGCTTGAGGGCGTCCAGGTGGCCGAATTGGTGGGCCACAGGTCCCGGTCTGCCGTCTACCTCGTCCATCATTGGGAGGGTCTCGGGCCAGCGCCTTGCGGAGGGTTTTAGGATAGCCCGCAGACGCTTTTTGCTAAGAAAAGGGGATGCTATCACACGCGGAGTGTGAATGTCCTGTGACATGGGGCACCACCACCTGCGGTGGGGCCAAGTGACGGCTATTCACTCGCGCCAGCCTTTGAGGTTCTGTATCCAACCACTTGCGGAGTCAACAGCCTGCGGCTTGCCGGGACTGGCGCACCTGAGGCCTGATGGGCGACAATCGCTTGCGTGATGACCAAACTTACTCGCCGGGAATTTCTGATGACCGCTTCCGCCGCCACACTTGCCGCTGCCGCCTCCGCTTCGCTTGCCGCGCCTGTTCTTGCTTCATCGGGCCGCAAGAGGGTCTTCATTGGCTCCAACAGGCCGGAGGGGATTCTGGCGTTTGACTGGGATCCGGCAACGGGCGAACTGACGCCTGCGGGCGTGGCCGCGAAGCTGGCTAATGTGGATTGGATTACGTACTCGCCAGGGCGCGAATTTCTATACGCCGCTTCGGAGGTTGACTCGTTCAACGGCAAACCGACCGGCGCTGTGGCTAGCTTTAGCGTGGCGAAGGGCGAACTGCAGCCGTTTTCGGCACAGAACTCGGCAAGCAAGGGGACGTGCCATGTGGCTCTGGACCGGACGGGCCGTGTGCTGTTGGCCGCAGACTACGGTGGCGGAAGCGCGGCGAGCTTTCTGGTGATTGACGGGCGGCTGAGCCCTGCGGTGTGGACCGAGCACTATGCCGGCCACGGGCCGAATGCCAGCCGGCAAGAAAGCGCGCACGCGCATTTTGCTTCGTTCTCGCCGGATAACCGATTTGCGTATATTAACGACCTGGGCGAGGACTGCATCCATATTTATGGATTGAACGCGGAGACAGCAATGCTGACCCCGGCGGGAAGCTACAAGGCCAAACCCGGCGCGGGGCCGAGGACGCTGCACTTTCATCCCAACGGACATACGGCTTACTCGATCAACGAACTGGATTCTACGGTGGATGTGCTGGAGTGGAGCAAGGCGGACGGAAGCTTGACGCTGGTGAAGCGCATTGAGTTGTTGCCTGCGGGTTACACGGGCGACACGCACGCCTGCGACACGGTGATTTCAAAGGACGGTAAGTCAGTTTACTTTGCGAATCGCGGAGATAACTCGATTTACTTTTTCCATGCCGATGAAAAGAGTGGCAGCCTGACGCGGGAGGGACGCTTCGACTGTGGCGGGAAGATTCCGCGCAATTTTGTGCTGGACCCGACGGAGCGCTGGATGCTGGTGGCTAATCAAAGCTCAAACCAGATCAGCGTCTTCGCGCGGAATCCGGTGACGGGTGCTCTGGCCAAGGAAGGTAAGAGTCTTCCAGTGGCCAAGCCGATGTGCATTTTGTTTTGAGTGATCCGGACCTTCAATGGTGTAGCTATCCCACCCTTTCCGCAGAAAGAAGCGGAACGGATGGGGCACGGAGCTTTGTCGGGTAGTCCAGAGAAAAAGCGGGAAATATGAGGCACGGAGCTTTGTGGACCGGTCAGCTTTTGATTCTCGACAAAAACTCTCCGTGCCCCATCCTTGCGACTTTTTTCTGTCGCAAGGGTGGGAAACCGCTACTTCTGATTTGCTGTTTGCACAGCTTCTCTCAGCGGAGATATGAGAGGAATCCCCGAACGAGCTGCTTCTCGCCGCTCCGCAATCATCTCCGACTCGACTTCGACGCTACCAATCTCGCCCAACGCCCAGGCGCGGAAGCTTGACCAGGGCCACTCCTCCGGCACGGGACAGAGTCCGCGCTTCACTGGATTGCGGTGTATGTAGCGAAGCTGGGTGACGAAACCCTCGTTGTTTCTTACATTGTGATCGTAATAACGAGTCTGCCAGAAAGGTAATCCTCCCGCGACTCTTTTGCCTTGTTTACGGGCCTGAATCGAAACCTTGCTTTTCAGCAATTGGACAGCCTTGGAGAGCATCTTCCCATCGGGCTCACTCAGTCGCAGATGGACATGTTCAGGCATGACAACGTAGCCATAGACGCGCATCTGGAAGCGACGCCGCGTTTGTTCAAGAGCAAGCAGGAACGCTTCCTGCATTTGCATTTGAGCCAGAAGTGGAAGCCGGTGATAGCAACTGAAGGTGAGGAAGTGAGATTGCCCGGAGTGATGAAGCCGCCTGAGTCCGTCGGGCATCGAAAACCTGCTGTTCTATAAAGATTCTTAAGGGCAATACTACCGCGAAGTTTTGTGGTATCCCACCCTTTCCGCAGAAAAAAGAGCGGAAAGGATGGGGCACGGAGCTTTTTCGGGTAGTCCAGTGGAAAAAGCGGGAAATATGGGACACGGTGTTTGGTTGGATCGCCTGGTTTTCTATTACCTATTCTTTATTCCTTGAGCGTCAAGCGCTCATTAGGGCTGGGCTTTCGAGGATTGTCGTTTCGGCTGGCGCGCTCTCCTCGGACGGACCTGTCTCCATCGGCACATGGGCCATCTCCCATGTGGAGCGGTCCTTGATGAGACGCGAAACCAGCGCCGAGTGCATGGCATGGCCGGCGCGCTCGGCCACAACGTGGCCCTCGATGCGGCGCCCGGCGAGAGCGAGATCGCCGATCAGGTCAAGGACTTTATGGCGCACATACTCGTCCGGAAAGCGCAGCGGACCGTTTTCCGGCCCTTTTGCACCGAGAATGATGATGCTCTCCGGTCCGGCGCCGCGGATGAGGCCCATGTCGCGTAGCTTCTGCTCGTCAACCTTGTAACCAAAGGTTCGCGCCGGGGCGATGAGCTGACCATAGGTCTCGGCGGCCAGGTCAATGCAGGCGGTCTGATGGCCGACAGGCGCGGGAAAATCGATGGAGTACTCAATGCTGTAGCCGGGGCCGGGATAGAGGCCGATGAATTTGTTGCCCTCACGGACCTCGATCGGGCTAATCACGCGAATGGTCTCGCGGCGGCGGCGCTGGGTGCGAATGCCCACGCGCTGAAAGGCCTCGACGTAGGGCAGGGCGCTGCCGTCGAGGATGGGCAGTTCCAGGTTGTCCAACTCCGCAATCACGTTATCAATGCCCATGCCGATGAGCGAGGAGAGCAGATGTTCGGTGGTCTGGATCAGCACGCCTTGTCGCATCAAACTGGTGGCATAGCTGACTTTGGCCACGTAGCGGCCTGTGGCGGGAATCTCAAAGTTATCGAGATCGGTGCGGCGGAAGACGATGCCCGAGCCGGCAGGAGCCGGGAGCAAGCGCATCGTAACGGGTGCGCCGGAGTGCAGCCCCACCCCTGCGAACTCGAGTGGTGCGATGATCGTCTGTTCCAGGTGGGCGGGATTGGCCAGAAATTCCCTCTTCGGTGGTGAAAAAACGCGCGTAGTCACAAGAATAGGTGCAAAAGGCAATCTCTGTCCTGTGGCATTTTTGCCACACTTTGCGACGGATAGACCATTTTATTGGCAGGAAACCGGCTGTCGGTCCCTGGTTAACCGTCGTAGAATCAGGAAATCTTAGGTTTTGGAAGACCTGAATGAGCGTGAAAGGCTTTGAAATGCCCCCTACTACCGATTCCCCTGTCCCTATGCGCGCGCTGCTGGCTGGCGCGCGGCGCAAGGAGCCTGCCCTGCTTGATCTGATCGAGCAACTGGTGCAGGCTGAGTCGCCTTCCGACAACAAAGCGGCTGTGGATGGCTGCGTGGCGCTGGCCGCGGCTCACGCCAAGAGACTCGGCGGGCACGTGAAGATTCATCGGCAAAAGGGCTTCGGCAATCTGATGGAGGCGCGCTTCGGAGGAAAGTCCAAAACTGGCGCCGCGGGACGCACGCTGCTGCTCGGCCATCTGGACACGGTTTGGCCGCTGGGCACGCTGAAGAGCATGCCCTGCAAGCTGAGTGAAGGACGGTTGTGGGGTCCCGGCACGCTGGACATGAAGGCCGGCCTGGCGATGGCCTTTACGGCGATTGAGATGCTGACCGAAGCGGGGCAACTGAATGGGGAGATCGTGTTGCTGCTAACGGGCGATGAGGAAGTGGGCAGCCCGGCGTCGCGACCTGTGATTGAGCGTGTGGCGGCGGAATGCAGCCGAGTTTTCGTTTTGGAGCCGGCGCAGGGACTGGCTTACAAAACAGCGCGTAAAGGCACCGGAGACTTTCGCATCGAGGTGACTGGCGTGGCCGCGCACGCAGGGGTGGACTTCGAAAAAGGAGCGAGCGCAATCCGCGAGCTGGCGCGCGTGATTGAAACGGTAAGCGGATGGACGGACCTCAAGCGTGGAGTCACGGTGAGCGTGGGCGTCGTAGGCGGCGGGACGAAGAGCAATGTGATTGCCGCGCAGGCGTGGGCAGAGGTGGATCTGCGCATCGTTCGCAGGGCGGACGGCCCGCGCATGGAGAGAAAATTTTTGGCGCTCAAGCCAGTGGACAAGCGTTGCAAGCTGACCGTCACGGGCGGCATCAACCGGCCGCCGATGATGCGCACGCGCGGGACGGTAAAGCTCTACCAGCAAGCGAAGGCGCTGGCCGGTGAGCTGGATTTCAACCTGGAAGAGGCGATGAGCGGCGGCGGCTCGGACGGCAACTTCACCTCGGCGCTCGGCATTCCGACACTGGACGGCATGGGCGCGGTGGGCGAAGGCGCGCATGCCCGGCACGAATCGATCGTGGTGGAGCATTTGGCCGCAAGAACCGCTCTGCTGGCTGGATTGCTGGCCGGGTGCAACAGTGCGGGAGCGCCTGATAAACTTCCCAGAAGGACGACCCGGAGTTAGAAAACGCCATGAAATATGCAGCTTTGATTTTGTTGTTAGCGGCCAGCACCATAGCCGCAAGCGCGCAAACCCCAGCCAAGCCAGCGAGCGCCGCTAAACCTGCCACAATAGCCGCCAAGCCAGCGGCCGTAAAACCCGCCGCAGCCGCTGAAAAGCTGCCCCCGGGCGTGCCCGTGGTCAAGACCGTCAAGAAGACCCTCTTTTCGCTGCGCTACCAGGAGATCAAGATCGGCACAGGCGCAGAGGCTGAGCCGACCAAGCTGTACAAAGTTCTGTACACCGGCCGGTTTGGCGTCAACGGACGCGCGGACGACTGGAAAAAGTTCGACTCGACCGACGACCATCCGCGCCAGCCGGTGCTGGACAAGGATGGGAAGCCGGTGTTGGGCGACGACGGCAAACCCAAGCAAGGCCCACCCCAGCCGATCAGCTTCCCTCAGGGCTATGGGCGCGCGATTCCGGGCTTTGACCAGGGATTTGCCGGCATGAAGGTTGGCGGCCAACGCCGCATCTTCATTCCGTGGCAACTGGCTTACGGCGCGAAGGGACGGCCCGGTCCGGATGCCGCTCATCCCGGAATTCCGGAAAAGTCCGATTTGATTTTTGACGTGGAACTGGTGGACGTGAGCGACATCGTGATGCCACCTGGGCATCCCGGCATGACGCCTGGTATGCACACGATGCCCGGTGGCGCCCCGCATCCGCCGATGCCTACTGCGCCAGCCGCTCCGCCCAAGCCGCCTGCTCCGGCAACTGCGCCGACCGCGCCAACTCCGAATGCGGCGCCGGCGGCGGCGCCGACAGTTCCCGCAGCAGCTCCTGCCACGCCAGCCGCGCCTGCTACTGCTCCGGCACCAGCCGCTCCGGCAACGCCTCCTCAACCCCAGGCGAAGTAGCGCTATGAAACGGGCTTCCATTCTTGCCGCGTTCTTATTCCTGCGGCGGGAATGGGAGCCTGCTTCATTCCATAGGGGTAAGAGCAAATCCTGACTAGGCGAGCTCTGATTCAGTACATTCTGTCAGACAGAGATTCCCTCGGGGCTAAACAGGCTGCGGAAAAACGCGTGGACTTGATCCGAACGCCCGAAAAGCCTGCCTCAGGGCCTGAAGGCCGCGTTGATTTAGCAGCCTTTTGCGGCACGGATAAATCCGTGCCCTTTCAAAACATTGACTTAATCAGGGATTCCTCGCTCTGGAGAAGCTTCTTTGATAATGGAAGGTTAAAGTACTTGCTTCTCCAAATTCGAGCAGGCTGGCATGGGACAAGAGCAACCTTTGTTAGAATTCCGTGAATTAGTCAAATATTTACATGGGTTAGTCAAATGTTCATCTTTCTTTGCGAGTCTTGAAGACGGAAGCGGCCCGGTGAAGTCCCGTTTGCGCGGATCCATTTTCCTGGCCGTAGGCGCATATCTCGCATGCCCGTTGGAACAAGATCTGGTTTTATGCCGATAGTCGTAGGGTGCGGGTGTTGAGGACGCTCGGTAGCGAAGGCGAGTGCCGCCACGATTCAACCCGATTCGAAAGGAAAAATGAGAGGCCCCATGAACTTGAGACTCAGAATCGCTGCCGCGGCAATGCTGTCGGCCAGTTTTGTTGCTTCCTATGGACAGACCAGCGAAGCTACACCTCCCGCGAAGAAGCACGTCGCATCCAAAACGGCGAAGGCGCCCGCGCCGACAGTCGCAGAGCAGATTCAGGCGCTGAAAGAGGAGTTGGAGGGCCAGATCAACAGCCTGAAGACCGACCTGGCCGTGAAGGACGCGCAGTTGCAGAAGGCCCAGCAGGCCGCCACTGATGCACAGGCAGCGGCAGCGAGAGCTGAAGCCTCGGCGAATGTCCAACAGCAGGCGGTGACGGAGAATAACGCCGCAGTCACCACGCTGCAATCCGCTGTCACCGATCTGAAGGGCACGCAGGCTTCGCTGGCGACCACGGTCTCCGACGAAACCTCCGCTATCAAGAAGAGCCTGGCCGCGCCCGCCGCGCTTCACTACAAGGGCATCAACATTACCCCGGGCGGCTTCGTGGCGGGTGAAACTGTGTGGCGCTCCAAGGCTACGGGCGGCGACATTCCCACCGCTTTCAGCGCGATTCCCTACGAGGGTGCAGATGCGTATTCGCTGAGCGAGTTCTACGGAACGGCCCGCCAGTCGCGCGTCACCATGCTGGCCGAGGGCAAGACCAACTGGGGCACGCTGCGCGGCTACTACGAGGCTGACTGGTTGGGTACCGGCATCACCTCCAACAACAACCAGAGCAACAGCTATGTGCTGCGCCAGCGCGTGATTTGGGCGCAGGCTGAGACCAACAACCATTGGGCCTTCACGGGCGGGCAGTTGTGGTCGCTGGCCACCGAAGACAAGAAGGGCATCTCGAACGTCTCCGGCGACATCATGACACCGCAGACCATAGACCCGAATTACGTTACGGGCTTTGTGTGGACCCGCCAGTACGGCTTTCGCGTGACGAAGACCTTCAACCACGCTGCCTTCGGCATCGCGGCTGAGAATCCGCAGTTGCTCTATTCGGCAGCGCTGGCCGGCAGCACCCCTTACGCCGTGCTGGGCTCGGCCGGAGCCAACGGCGGCAACTACAACGCCGCCATCAGCGGGTTGAGCGGCCTTACCACTTACGTCCAGAGCTACACCGGCGTGAACACCGTGGACAGCGCCGGCAACACGGTCTATGGCTACCAAAAAAATCTCAACACCGTGTACGCCAACAGCAACATCACGAATATCTCCTTCAATCAGGCTCCGGACATTCTCGTGAAGGCGGCGTTCGATCCGGGATGGGGACATTATGAGGTCTTCGGTATCGCCGGCTTTGCGCACGAGACGGTCTACCCTGGCGTCACGCAGAACTCGGTCAAGTACGGCGGCATTGCCGACGTCGAGGGCTTCAATGGCGCGGCTCCGAATACTGCTGTCCTGGCCAAGTCATCGACTACCGGCTACTACGGCAACAGCATTGTTCTGGGCGGCATTGGCGGCAGCCTTCGCATACCGGTCATCAAAGATAAGCTGACTTTCGGCGCCAAGGGTCTCTACGGACCTGGCATGGGCCGCTATGGCAACTCGACGCTGTCTGACGTGACGAACGACGCCAGCGGCGATCTGAAGCCGATCCACAACGCCTCGGGGCTCTTCACGCTTGAAGCCACGCCCACCCCGCGCCTGCTTATCTACCTCAACTATGGTGGCGACTACGCGTCGCGCGCTGACTACGCAACCTCGGCCCTTACGCTATCTGATCCGACGGCCACCTTCTGCCAGACCGGTGTAACGGTTGCCAACGCCTCCACCTATTGCTCGGCCAAGCCAACCGCTGCAATGTTCGCCGCCGGCGGCAACTGGGGCTCGCACTTCACCGCAACTCCCACAATCACCCCCATCGGCTACGGCTCGCGCTACGCCAGCGTCTCCGCAACCTGCGCCACAGCGGCTAACCCCGGCTTATCTTCTGGCTCGGTGGGATACCAGCCAGCGGGCTCCGGATGCGGAAACAATACCCGCAACGTGCAGGAAGTCACGACCGGCTACTGGTTTGACATTTACAGGGGCGACCGCGGCCGCTTGCGCCAGAGCATCCAATACGGGTATGCGGTTCGCGAAGGCTGGTCAGGCACCGGCACAGCAGGCGCTCTCTCCACTCCTTTGAATGGCGCCAAGGGCATAGACAACATGTTCTGGACCAGCTTCCGCTACTATCTGCCGTAAACCGCAAACCTGCGAGAGCGGCAGTACGACAAGAGGCAGCCTGCACTTCGGGCTGCCTCTTCTTCTTTTGCGGCGGAGATGCTAGGGTTTTTACAGATTGCGGAAATCCTCTTGAATCTGAAAGCGCGATGAAGGAAGCGACGAAACAACTGGAGTTGATTGGCGCGCTACTGCGAGCGGAGACAACTCTTTCGCTGGCCACGAATGGCAATGACGGCGAGGCTTCAGTGGCGCCGCTTTTCTATATTGCCGACGGGGAGCTTTCATTGTACTGGCTATCTTCCGAGAGCAGCTTGCACAGCCTGAACCTGAAAAGAACTCCGCAGGCCGCCGCTACCGTCTACCGCAGCGCCAAGAGCTGGAGGGAGATTTGCGGCGTGCAACTACGCGGAGCAGTGAGCGGAGTTACCGACGCGGAGCGCCGTGCCGAGCTGGTCAAAGCATATTGTGAGCGGTTCAAGCTGGGGCGAGTTTTTCGGCTGGCCCTTCACACGAGCGTTTTGTATTCGCTGCGACCGGAGTTTTTCCGTTACATCGACAATGCCAGGGGATTCGGCTACAAGTTTGAACTTACACGGCGGCCGGAGGGCTGGAGCGTAACGCGGCCGGCGGCCTGAGCGCATTTACATTAAGAACTTATCCGTAAATTGAGAACGGAGTGTACAGCCGGTCTCCAGACAGGCACTACTGGCAGAGTCCGGGCTGTTATAAGTCTACCAAACTGCGGATGAACTCTAAGAGATTTTCCCGAATTGGCAGGCCGACGGGTAAGTTGCAAAGAAGGAATTCCTACTTGGATTTTCCGCACCTGAAAAAGGCTTTCCCTGGCGCGGCTCTTTAGACTGACCTTATCCAGCCTTGAACAGCGGGTACGTATGGTCGTCAAGACACAAAGCAAGGGACGCGGAGTTATCGGACTGCACGTGGGCGTGAACAATGTCCGGCGCTACTTTCCCAAACACATTGCTAGCATCGAGTTGCAGTTGGATCATCTGCAGATTGAGTGCGGGCTCAAGCCTGATTTCTGGCAAGGTGAGCCGGAGATTTTCGATCCCCGGCTGTGCGCGTGGCTTGAGTCGCGCCATATGCACGCAAAGCTGGATCGAACACCCATTCTGTTGGCGATGATTCCGGAAGGAAAAAATTCTTTCCGTCTGCGGCCGGTTCGCCTGAACGGAGACGCACGCGCCAATCTTCATCCTGGCGCCGCAGCCTGAGGCGGAAGCACGCGGGAATCCTGGCTCAGAGGCTGAAGCACGCAGAGATTTCGGTAATGTTGCAAGCCAAACGAACTGAAGGAATGGCGGCAGAGTATTTTGGATCAAGTGCGGCGAGTTCGCCCCCCGCTGCGCGGAGTTAGCGAGTTAGCAAGTTGGCGGGCGGCATCGGTCGGCTCGAGTCTCATTTCTTCGTGGGTCGGCAACGCCGGAGACGACTAGGAAGAAACAAGAATGCAGGTTCGACAGAACAAAGAGCAATTGCAAAGTATGTGCGATCCCACCCTAGCCACAAAAACAAGAACGTGGCGAGGGTGGGGCACCCGAAGTTTCATTTCTTCGTGGATCGGCGACGCTGGTGGACGACTGACACAAAGCCGTTCCATTCGCACATTCGTCTGACTCTGCCTGATCCTTCGCGCCTGCTGCCTTTCTCTTGATAAACTCGGAATGCGATGAACATCTCTCAACTGCAAAGCGCAATCGAGCGCCATTTCGCCGCCGGCCCCGGCGCAATCGGGGACGAGGCTGCGATGATATCGTTTCTTGCGCTCAGAGCGGCGCTGGAGAGCGGCAAGGCACGCGCCGCATCGCCTGACGCCGATGCGCCCACAGGCTGGCGGGTCAACGCCTGGGTCAAGCGGGGAATTCTGCTGGGCTTTCGCCTGGGCGCACTGAAAGAGTTAGCCGCGGCGGGCCTCTCGTTTGTGGACAAAGACACTTTTCCGGCGCGCCATTTCAGCTTGAGCGACGGGGTACGCGTGGTTCCCGGCGGCTCCGCGGTGCGCGCTGGGGCTTACGTGGCGCGCAGCGTGGTCTGCATGCCGCCCATGTACATCAACGCCGGAGCTTACGTGGATGAAGGCGCGATGGTGGATTCACACGCGCTGGTCGGCTCCTGCGCACAGATCGGCAAGCGCGTCCATCTGAGCGCCGCGGCGCAGATTGGCGGCGTGCTGGAACCGGTGAACGCCAACCCGGTGATCATCGAAGACGACGTGCTGGTGGGCGGCAACTGCGGCGTTTACGAGGGAACTATTGTGCGCAAGGGGGCGGTGCTGGCCGCCGGAACCATCCTCACGCGCGGAACCCCGGTCTTCGATCTGGTCAACGGAACAATCCTGCGCGCTGACGGCGAACTGCCCCTCATCGTCCCCGAGAGTGCGGTGGTGGTTCCCGGTTCCCGCGCCGTGAGCAAAGGCAAAGGACAGGAATGGGGCCTGAGTCTTTACGCGCCGGTGATCGTGAAATATCGCGACGATAAGACGGACCTGAGCACCACGCTCGAAGACCTGCTGCGGTAAACGCCAAAGCGGACGAAGCCGGAAGATCTCTCTTGCTACTGGCAAGATTCCGCCGATCATCCTGGCGCGCGGCAGGTTCGCCCCATGGATATACTTTGTTGCGTGCCATTCGTGATTGACAGACCGCGCGGTTGAGTAGTTCCATCAAGGCACCGGCGTACGCGGAAGCGGCAGGCCTAGCCAAATGCACGGTCGCGTTGCACGCCTTCACGGGTCCGCACTGAATCCTAAAGGGAGAGCCGTATATGCCGTTGATGGAATGGACCGAAGATATGAGCGTCGGTGTCAAAGTAATCGACGACGATCACAAGAAATTGATCGGCATGTTGAACGAACTCAATGACGGAATTCGTGCCGACAAGACCGGCGCCTCGCTTGAAAGTGTTATTGAAGGACTGTTGAGGTACACCAAGTATCACTTCGCCCGCGAAGAGCGTTTCTTTGCAAAGACCGGCTATCCCGGCGGGGCGGCGCACAAGGCTGAGCACGATCTGCTGGCGAGGCGTGTGGGGAATTTGCAGATGCGTTTTGAGACAGGCCAATCGCGCATTCTTTCTACGGAAGCAATGGAGTTTCTCAAAAACTGGCTGACCGACCACATCATGGGTTCGGACCAGCAGTACGGACCGCACCTCAACGCCAAAGGAATACACTGAGTGCCTCTGCACAAAGCTGGGGAATCTCGACCCCGGGCGAGTTCGCTCCTGCGTGCGGATTGTATGTGCAGGCTGAAGACGCGCAGCTTTCAGAATGACCTGCTGCCGGAATTTGAGCTGGGCTTGCAAGTACATTTGCAGGGCGAGAAGATTCCCTCAATCCCCACTCACAGGACAGGAGAAAGACCCCCGGAAGGACCCTTCGAGATGCCTTTCATTGTCTGGACAAGCGCAATGAGCGTGGACGTTAAGCTGCTGGATAACGACCATAAGAAGCTGGCGATCCTGATTAACGACTTGCACGAGGGAGTCATGAGTGGTTGCGCCAGGGAGCCGCTCGAACGTATTTTCGACGAGCTGGTCGCATTTTCCCGCGCTCACTTTTACCATGAAGAGCATCTTCTGGATGAAGCCGGCTACATTGGCGCGGCGGCGCACAAGCACGAGCACGGCCATAAGATGGATCTGGTCCGAATGATGCAGGCGCGCTTCAGGATGGGAAGAATATTCGCCGACGATCTGGAAGTGTTGAACCAGCTCAGGGATTGGCTGGTCAATCACATTCAAGACTCCGATCAGGAGTTTGTGGCGCATCTCAAAGCTGCGGGCGTCAATTCGATTCTGGCCAAGTGGAATGAGCCAGATGGGGATGCCTAGCGGTAACCGGCAAGCAAGCCAACTGAGCAGGATGGTACAACTCTCGATGCCCGCGGGTGATAGCATCGAATCTGACAGATGCAGACTAAAAAGCTGAAAATCATTCCCCTGGGCGGTCTTGGCGAGTTCGGCATGAACTGCCTTGCGCTCCGTTGGGAAGACGACATTATCGTGATCGACGCCGGGTTGATGTTCCCGGAGTCGGAGTTGCTAGGCGTGGATATTGTGGTTCCCGATATCACCTACCTGGTTGAAAACAAGGCGCATGTCCGCGCCATCATCCTCACCCACGGCCATATGGACCACATTGGCGGCCTGCCCTGGATTCTCTCTGAGATCAAGGTGCCCGTCTACGCCACCGAATTCACATTGGCCTACGTGGAGGGCAATCTCGAAGAGCACCAACTGCTGGACGAGACCGAGCTGATCGAGATAGTGCCCAGGGAAAAGTTCACCATTGGGCCATTTACCATCGAGCCAATCCACGTGACCCACTCCGTGGTGGACGCGGTATCGCTGGCCATCGAGACGCCGGTCGGCGTGGTGATTCACACGGGCGACTTCAAGATCGACCTCTCGCCGTTGGACGGCAAGCTCTTTGACCTGCACACCTTTGCCGAGTACGGCAAGCGCGGCGTGCTGGCCCTCCTGCAGGACTCGACAAATATTGACAGGTCAGGCTACACGCCCAGCGAGTCGGCTGTTATTCCGCGGCTGGACGAGATTTTTTCCCGCACTAAAAAGAAGCTTTTCTTCAGTTGCTTCTCCTCGTCCATCTATCGCATTCGCATTGCCCTGGATCTGGCGCGCGCGCATGGGCGCAAGGTGGCTGTCATCGGCCGCTCCATGCAAGAGAGCACGGAGATTGCACAGGACCTGGGCTACATCGACATTCCCCAAGGGCTGATTATCAATCCCAACCAGATGCGCGACTTCGCGCCCGAGCAACTAATGCTGCTGATCAGCGGCACGCAGGGCGAGCCAATGAGCGCCCTGAGCCGCGCCGCCGTGGATAATCACAAACATGCGAGCATTGAGGCCGGCGACACCGTGGTGCTCAGCTCGAGAATTATTCCCGGCAACGAGAAAAGCATTTTCCGCGTCATTGATCACCTCTATCGCCGCGATGCGCAGGTCATCTACGACAACGGCTCGAACGGCTTGATTCACGTGAGCGGCCACGGCAGCCAGGAAGAAATGCGCCTGCTCATCAATCTGGTGCGGCCCAAGTATTTCATTCCCGTTCACGGCAACTACGGCAACCTGCACAAGCACGCGCAGATCGCCATGGAAACCGGCGCCGTGGAGCACGCCATCGTGATTGAAGACGGCGACGTGCTGGAACTGGACAAGAAGGATGTCCGCAAAAAAGACAAGGTGACCACCGGACGAATTCTGATCGATTCCGGCTCGTCGAATGACGTGGTCGAGGATCTCGTCCTGCGCGACCGGCGCATTCTCTCCGAGGACGGCGTAGTCCTGGCGGTTCTGGCAATCAACAAACGCACCGGCAAGGTGGAGCAATCGCCCGAGGTGGTGATGCGCGGCTTTGGCGGCGCGGATATCACCGAACAGGCCAGCGAACTGGTTCTCAAAACTCTCGATGGGTTGACTACCGAAGAGAAGACCGACTATGGCATGGTCAAGGAGAAGGTTCGCGTCGAGTTGAAGCGCATGATTCAGAAGACGACCGGAAGAAGGCCGATGATTATGCCGGTGATATTGGAAATCTGAGAATGAAAGGCAATCAGGCGGAAACAGCGATATCCATTCTTCGCTTATGCTCCTGATTGTTACGGAAACTTGTGTCAAAAGTCTGATTCAATGATGAGGTCTATGGCTGTCCCGTCACTATGATAATCAGCCAAACATAGCCGATACAAAAACACGCGAGACCTCCGAATCCAAACGCCTGATTTCTCGAGTATTTGAATCGAGTGTAACTGTTTTGCTGTGGGTGATGCCGATAGTCTTCGTAGTCGAGCATCATGAAAGCCATAAAGAGGACTCCGTAGATGATGCTCAGGGCCAGCAAAAACAATGGGGAAGCGAAGGAAGACGGCAGGCGCCCACCTGCATGGAATGTGGCAGAGCCGACTAGCAATACAATTGAGCCTGATGCAAGACCTAACACGAATTTTGCAACGTCAAGATAGTTTGAAAGCAGCGGCTCAAATGCGCCCTTTTCTCCCTGGGCGTCAAATTCAAGAGCAGGCCCCTCAGCTACGAGCCATGCTAGCAACCACGTAACCAGGAACAGGAAGACTCCAACCACGACTCCATAAAAGCCTGGAATTCGCACCAATTCACACATAGACCTTAATCCCAATTCTCTCCACTCCTCCTACGCTTATGTCGTCGGAGGTGCAGCGGAGGCTACGACATTGCGCATTCCATTTCAGGGCACGTCCGGCCAACCCGCCATTTCGCAGATTTCATCCGGTGTCCGGTAAACGTAATCCACGGGAATAACGATGTCGCCATTTGGAGCCTTGACCGAGGCGGGGCCTATTTCATGCCCTTTACCCTTCAGTATCTCCAGGGCCAAGTCTAGTTTTTCGCTTGTGCTGCTCATGGGTGGCGATTTTAGCTCACCAGAGAAGCAATCGTCCACATAGGCCATCGAGAACGCAGCCTGCGAGTCCTCTACGAGCGTCGCAAGGTGCTTCTCTATATCTTGCCCGTAGTCCGCAGCGGCAATCTCCATGAGCATATCGTCGCTGATATGTTTGGAGATTTCGCGTAATAATCCCACGGGCTCAGGCTCAAACCGATTGAGAAGTTCAGCGATCATAGCCTCACCCTTCACCGATAAACCTCTCGCCGATTGCCAACCTGCAATACCAGAACTGTCAGTAGCTTGTCTTGAATTTCGCAGATGACGCGATAATCGCCCACGCGGTAGCGACACAGATCGCCCAACGGTCCCTTGAGCGCTTTGCCTATTGCGCGCGGATCGCTGCTCGGAGCGACACGCTCATCCATGAAGCCGACGATGCGCCGGGCCGTAACCTTGTCGAGTTTTCGCAGTTGTTTCTTCGCGGTTTCGGCGTACTCAATCGTCCAGGCCAAGGTCTTTCCTTACCGAAGCCGCGGAGTGAACCTTCTCCTGCCCCTTGCGTACCCGTTTGAGCGTATCGGCAGCCAGATAATACTCTTCTATTTCACCGATGCCTTCTTCAATCATCTCCCGCAGATAAAAAGCCTTCGTGCGCCCCGTCTTCTCAGCCAACCTATCCAGCCGATTTGAGAGTTCCGGCGCAAGCCTGATGGATGTAGCCATGGTCACCTCCAGCTTGAATACATGTATTCAATGTATCACATCGGTCTAGATACAAGAGAAGGCGGAAGTGATTTAGCTCCCGCCGTTTGCTGCATCTGCTGATGCCGTGTGCCCCACCCTCGCGTATCTGTTTTTGGGGCCAAGGGTGGAATAGCTCCACCTATTTATAGTTACTTTGCAATCTGTGCAACCGGCTCGCTGCTGCGTCGCTTGCTCTCTTCGGCTAGAGCCTCGGCGACCTTGCTTGTCACCTTCTCGACAAAGCTGGCGGATTCGCTGATCGCTAAACTTCCGCTTGAAACGTCCCCTACCCACAGCACCACGCCATTCTTGTTGACCAACCGCATACTGCCCAGTACGTGAATGTGAGGACGGCCACGAAAGTTCGTAGCGGCTTGCATTAACCCTGAGCCGCTTAAAATCGCGTCGGCGTTCTCCTTCGATCCAGTGATCAAGACACCATGCTTTTCCAAATTGCCTATTAGCTTCGCTCGAACCGATTTCGCCAACTCCGCGTCCGGTCCCTCCAGAGGCTTGACAAAGACTTTCAATTCTACTGGCTGTCGCGTCGTGGTCTGCGCAGGGAGCAATGCCGCCGTAGAGATTACGCAGGTCAGAAGTATTATTGCGTGATGTAACTTCCTCATTCATCCTCCCAATTGTTATGGCAACAGTATACGTGGAGGCCCTCTGCCCTGGAGCCTGAAATTGAGACCACGCGGCAAGAAAAACGTGAGCCGGATGTCCACAGTTTCGTTCTTGAAACCCGGGACACGCACCGTTCATGGTGGATAATTGCAACATGGCAGGTGAGCTGATTTCCGTTGAAGATATTCGCGCGGCGGCCAAGCGCATTGCATACATCGCCGTGAAAACGCCGCTGGTGGAGGCGGCATTTCCCGGCCTCTCGGGTTACGGAACCGACAAGAGAATCTGGCTCAAGGCGGAGAGCCTTCAGCCCATCGGCGCATTCAAGATTCGCGGCGCGGCCAACAAGATTCTGCAACTGACGGCGGAAGAGATTGCACGCGGGGTCATCACCTATTCAAGCGGCAATCATGCGCAGGGTGTGGCCTACGCGGCGCGCGCTGTGGGAGCAAGAGCGGTCATCGTAATGCCATCGAACGCGCCGGCAATCAAACGTGCGGGGACGCTGGCGCTGGGTGCGGAGATCGTGGATGTGGGCGTGGCTTCGAACGAGCGGCTAGCCATGGCCGATAAGCTGGTGCGCGAGCACGGCTACGTGATGGTGCCGCCTTATGACGACGAGCAGATCATCGCGGGGCAGGCCACCTGCGGCCTGGAGATTGCCGAAGAAATGCCTGACGTGGATTTGGTGCTCTCGCCGGTTTCAGGCGGCGGACTGTTGAGCGGAATTGCGGCGGCGGTAAAGCAGTTGCTGCCCAAGGCGAAGGTCTTTGGCGTGGAGCCGGAGCTGGCCGGCGACACAGCGGAAAGCTTCCGCACGGGAAAAATCGTCACATGGGGAGCCGAGCTGACCAGCAGGACTATAGCCGACGGCCTGCGAACTCAGAGCGTGGGAGTGCGCAACTTTGCCCACATTCAGGCTTTTGTGGACGGGATTGTCACTGTGACCGAGACGGAGATTCGTGCCGCCATGCGGGCGATTGTGGCCGCGACACGGCTGGTGCCCGAGCCCAGTGGAGCGGTGGCCGCGGCGGCGTTGCTTTTTCACGCTGCGGAGTTGCCTGCTTACCGAAAGGCTGTGGCTGTGGTGAGCGGCGGAAATGTGGCGCCGGAGTTGCTGGCTGAAGTGCTTTGTGAGAGTTGAGATTCGCGGAATCTGATAGGCTGCCTGAGAAGATGGTCTTGGATGAAGGGTATGGGCTTTAGCTCGTACATTAATGGCCGGATCAACACAGGGCTTTAGCCCCTGAGGAAAGGTTCTTTGAGTAATTTGTCTTGCCTCAGGGGCTAAAGCCCAAACGAATTTTGCTGGGTTAATGTACGGGCTAAAGCCCGTACCCTTCACAGATCTTGGTTTTTCCGTAGTTTGAATGGCATGGGAGGCTTTCTTGAACGTATATATTCAGTCCGTTTTACTGGGCATTGTGGAGGGCTTGACTGAGTTTTTGCCGGTCAGCTCAACGGCGCATCTGCGCATTACCGAAGCGCTGATGAAGATTCCGCTGGATGACGCATACTGGAAGATGTACACCATCGTCATTCAGCTCGGCGCGATTCTGGCGCTCGTGCTGCTGTTCCTGAGCCGGATTGTCGACTTCATCCGCACCTTTCCCAAGGGCGAAAACGGCGACCGCACGTGGCTGAATCACCCGATCTCGCTCACGCTGATCGCATTTGCGTTTACCTCGGCGCCCGCGCTGCTGCTGCATAAGTGGAGCGAGAAGAATCTGGGCAGCCTGAACGTGATTGCGTGGGCGCTGCTCATCGGAGGCATCCTGATGTGGATCATCGATGCCTGGAGCGATCGCTATGAGGCCACTACCACCCATGTGGAAGAGATGAGCGTGCCGCAAGCCATCTGGATTGGCCTTTGCCAGACGCTCTCCGCGATTTTTCCCGGCACGTCGCGTTCCATGTCCACCATCGCCGCGGGGCAGTTGGTAGGGATGGACCGGCCGTCGGCGCTGGAATTCAGCTTCCTGCTATCGATTCCCACCATGATTGCCGCGACTATATGGGATCTGAAGAAAGAGGTTTTCCCCAGCGGCGGCGGCACGGCACATGTGGTGATGACCGGCGACAACTGGATTGTGCTCGCCATCGGCTTTGGAGTCTCATTCATAGTGGCATTGGGCGTGGTGGAGTGGTTCCTTTTCTGGGTGCGCAAGCACGGGTTTACACTCTTCGCCATCTATCGCATTCTGCTGGGGAGCGCGCTGCTGATTTGGGGAACGAAATATATCGGCGGTTGATCGCTGCGCTAGAGCATTTTCGGTTCTGGTGTTAACTGTCGAAATGGACAGATGTGCTATCCCACCCATTTCGCAAAATACGCGAAATGGATGGGGCACCCAGAATTTTGTTAACACTTAAGTTGAAAATGCTCTAGATTCTTCGTCTGGCGGGGGTCCACAGCGAGGTTCCTCCCGCCTTCTTTTGCCTGAAATTCGCTTCTCCAGCGGGGATAATAGAGCTTGCTCTGGGACTCTTCGTCCGCTCTCGATTCGTACGCTCGCGGCAGCTTTCCAGAGCGGCCATCGAGACGGAGCGCCCTTGCCATGAAACCCATTCGCATTGTTTTAGCGCCAACGCGCAGCCGACCCTGGAATATTCTGCTGGGATTGGTGCTGGTATTGGCCGCGCTTCTCATCTTCCTCGCGCTGGCAACTTACCAACCCTCCGACCCGTCGCTGAACACTGCCTCCGGCGCGACCGGACCGCACGCCGTGCACAATTGGACCGGCCTCTTCGGCGCGTACCTCAGCGATTTGCTCCTGCAGGTCCTGGGGATTACGGTCTTTTTCCTGCCGCTTTGGCTGGGTGGGCTGGGCTGGACATGGATGCGTTCGCGCTCCGGCGGCTCGGCGTGGTTGCGCTGGCTGGGCACTGTGCTGGCGCTGGTGTTTCTTCCCGCCGTATTGGAGCTGCTGCCGTGGCGCTGGCTGTGGCTGGGCAAGATTCCGGTGGGCGGCACGGTGGGCATGCTCATGGAAGATACGCTGGTGCGCTACTTGAATATTCAGGGCGCATGGCTGGTGGCTGGCGCGCTGGCCGCCGCGGGAGTCTGCTTTGCTTCGGCCGTGAGCTTCTGGGCCATCAAGGAAGGCGTCGAGAATCTATGGCGCAACCTCGTCTTGCTCAATGATCGCTGGCGCAACTGGCGCGAAGAACGCGCGGAGCGCAATGAGGAGCGAATCGCCGAGCGCGAATTTCAGCTAGAGAGGGAAGGCCGTGAAGACTCCGGCCCGCGGCTCGTTCCCCCGCAAGGCATTCCCGCGCAGCTCATTCCTATGCCGGAGATGGATTCAGAGGAAACGCGCCCCGGCTTGTTTGCCCGTCTCTTCCAGAGGAAGCGCGCACCGGAGTTGGACCTGCAAGATATTCCGGCTTTTCAACGCGCCGCAATTCAGCCTGCGGGAGACGAAGACACGAGCACGGGTGCACCGCAACCGAAGAGTGTGAGATTGAGCATTTGGGAGCGCGCCGACGGAGATTCCGCGCCTGCGCCTACGCCTGTCGAACCGATTCCAGTTACTGCGCAAGCAGCTGCGATGCCTGTAACGCCTGTGGAACCTCAAGCTGTGGAAGCGCGCTTGGGAGTCAATCGATTCGAGCAGTCTGCAGCTCAGACAGATTTTGTGCCGGCTCAGCACGCCAAGCCAGCCGATGAAATCGCCATTCATTTGCGCGCCGACGCCGAGGTGAACACGGCCACAGTCGCGCCAAAAAACGTGAGCGGCTTCAAGCTGCCGTCCAGCACGCTGCTCAACGCAGGCGACGGACCGCAGACCGTGCGCGAGGACGAACTGCGCGAAGAGGCCCGCGTGCTGGTGGAGAAATGCGCCGAGTTCGACGTGCGCGGCCAGGTGGTTCAGATCAACCCCGGACCCATGGTCACCACATACGAGTTCAAGCCCGAGGCGGGCATCAAGTACTCGCGCGTGACCGGTCTCGCCGACGATCTTTGCCTTGCGATGCGGGCTGAGAGCATCCTCATCGAGCGCATGGCCGGCAAAAATACTGTCGGCATTCAGGTGCCTAATCACCGGCGCGAAACTATCCATCTGCGCGACTGCCTTGAGGCGGAGGTCTTTCACAAGGCCAAGTCGCGGCTGACCATCGCCATGGGCAAGGACATCAACGGCCGCATTATCACTGCCGATTTGGCTGGAATGCCGCACGTGCTGATCGCAGGAAGTACAGGTTCGGGCAAATCAGTGGCCATCAACGCCATGATCATGAGCTTGCTCTATCGCACCACGCCCGCGCAGGTGCGGCTCATTCTCGTCGATCCCAAGCGCGTCGAGCTGGGTATGTACGAGGGTGTTCCGCATTTGTTCACGCCCATCATTACCGAGCCCAAACTGGCCGCCAATGCTCTGCGCAACGCCGTCCGCGAGATGGAACGCCGGCTCAAGCTGCTGGCCTCGCGCAGCGTGCGCAATATCGACCAGTACAACAAGCTCTTCGAAGCCGTCATGCCCTCGCTCTTTGACGAGGGCGAAGAGGAGGAGCCGCTGCCTTACATCGTCATCATCATCGACGAGCTGGCCGACCTGATGATGCTGGACCGCTCCAACGTTGAGGAATCCATCACGCGGCTGGCGCAGATGGCGCGCGCCGTAGGCATTCATCTCATCCTGGCCACGCAGCGGCCAAGCGTGGACGTGATCACCGGACTGATCAAAGCCAACATTCCCACGCGCATAAGCTTCCGTTTGGCCACCAAGGTGGATTCGAGGACCATTCTCGACACCAACGGGGCTGAGGCACTACTGGGCCGCGGCGATATGCTCTTTCTGCCGCCGGGAACCAGCCGCCTGATGCGATTGCACGCGCCGTTGGTCACCGAAAAAGAGACGGCGGCGGTGGTCGCATTCTGGAAGGAGCAGGGCGATGCCGAATACGTCCAGGGCTTCCTCGAATCGCCCAAGGACGAGCACGCCAGCGTGGACGGGTCGAACCCCGATCCCGACGAAAACGATCCTCTCTTCGACGATGCGGTGCGGCTGGTCTTCGAATTCGGCCGGGCGTCAACTTCTTTGCTGCAGCGGCGTCTGCGCATCGGCTACGGCCGCGCCGCGCATTTGATTGACCTGATGGAGCGCGATGGATTAGTGGGCCAGGCAGACGGCTCGCGCCCACGCGAACTGCTCAAACCGCCGGGATGGCTGCATGAGGTTTCGGCCACGGCAAACGAATAACGGCGGGGGTGTAGCTTTCGCCGCTTCGCACGGACGAAATCCTGGCACGCCGGCTATCGTACACATTTGACGGGAATCTGTCTTTTCACC
>Ga0224526_1000230_pt1 | contig 27319 bp, 17 predicted proteins | sample CBST25metaG_FD_179878 | JGI IMG/M metagenome (GOLD analysis project Ga0224526, IMG submission 179878) | Peat soil microbial communities from Stordalen Mire, Sweden - C.B.S.T-25 | ecosystem: Environmental > Terrestrial > Soil > Wetlands > Peat | place: Sweden: Norrbotten County, Stordalen Mire...
GGCATAGCGTTGGGGGCGCCCACCTGTCCGCTGGCGGTCGGCATGAACACCTTTCCCAGCGGCACGCTCAAGACGCCTTATTACTACCAATATAACTTGGGGATTGAGCGGCAGATCGGCGCAAAAGGCGCGGCGCGGATCGATTACGTCGGCACGCGCGGCGTCCATGAGCCTTATCAGGTCGAGTTGAACGGCTACCAGACGGTCTGCGCCGGATGCTTTGCGCCTTATTCGTATCAGCAGCCGCTCGACCAGCGATTCGGCAGCGTGAACGAGTTTCAAACCGACGCCAACAGCAGTTATTCCGGATTGCAGGCCAATCTTACCGAGCAGATCGCGGGACTTACCCTGCGGGCTAACTACACCTACAGCCATTGCTTGGACGAGGTGTCGAACGGCGGGCTGCTCTCCTTTTCCACGGCGGGAATTCTATCGCCGCTTCCGGGCGAACTTCGCCGCCAGTACGGAGACTGCGACTACGACGTGCGTCATAACATCTCGGCGTACGGAATCTACCAGATTCCTTTCCACTCTCCGCACGCGCTGCTGCGCACGGTCTTCGGCGGCTGGTCGTTTTCCGAGACGGCGTTCTTTCACACCGGGCTTCCATTCACCGTGCTCAGTCAGCCGTACACGGCCAACGGCCACGGTATCTTTCAGGCCAGCGGTCCGCAGTTCGCGCGGCGGGTTCCCGGCGTGCCGGTTTACAGCAAAGCTCCGTACCCCAATGTGACCGTGGCGGGCACCAAGCAGTGGCTGAATCCGGACGCCTTTGTCTCGGTCGTCAATCCCGCGACGGGCATGTGCACCGGGGGCGATTCGGCCGCCGACTGCCAGTTCGGGGATTCCGGCCGCAACACGGTACGCGGACCGCACTTTACCTACTCGGACATTTATCTGACGAAAACATTTCCTCTGACAAAAGGGATGTCGCTGCGCTTCGACACGCAGTTTTTCAACGCCTTCAACCATCCGAATTTCGCCCTGCCCAGCAACGTCGAGGCTGGCGTGCCCCCCAACGTGGTGCCCGGCGTGGCTAGCTCGATCCCGGCGAAATTCGGCACGCTGGAAAGCACGATTTCGCCGCCAACCGGGCTGCTGGGCACGGGGTTGGGTGGAGACAGCTCGCCGCGCATGATCGCCTTTCAGGCCCGCGTCGAGTTCTGAGCAAACAGATCGTGTCCCAAGTGGCGAAAAACTTCCCTCAAGGGCTAGGAGCATTTTCGGAAGATGAATATCAATCTTGGTCAGGCGAACGGCGTGCGCTTGACCAAGAGGCCGATGTGGGCGCTCCAGCATTGGACAGGGGCTGAAGCCCACGTTGCTTTCGGGGCTTTGCGGCACGACTTAAGTCGTGCCCTGTTACAAAGCCAACCCATGCCGTCCCTTTTCGAGCAAGACCGGAGCTAGCTTGATATTCATCTTTCGAAAATGGTGTAGACCGGAATTTTACTGGTATCCCACCCATTCCGCAGAAAAACGCGGAATGGATGGGGCACGGAAGTCTACATCAATAGCTAAAATGCTCTAAAGCTCCCGGTATATTGCTGTCTTTTGCGGCATGGTTGAAGGCGTGCCCTTTCAAAACCGCCTACACCAAAAGTGAATTTGCTCTCGTGGCCAGCGTGCGCGCAGCCGGGAGCGTTCAGACTGAATTGAAGATTCACTGGACGGCTTGTGCCGAGGCGTCTTCGCGTCCGCGCGTGAGCAGGAAGTAAACCAAGGGCGTCACCACCAGGCTGAGCACCATGGAGACGCTCAGGCCGCCAATGACGGCGATGGCCAGCGGCTGCAGCATCTGCGAGCCGGCACCGAAGGCGAAGGCCAGAGGAAGCATTCCGCAGATCGCCGCAATGGCCGTCATCAGGATGGGCCGCAGGCGGCGCTGGGCTGCCTGGAGCATGGCCTGGCGCGCGGAAGCACCCTGGTCACGGAATTTCGCCTCTGCGTCGAGCAGCAGAATGCCGTTCTTGGCGACGATGCCGATGACCATGATGAGTCCCATGAAAGAGGCGACATTGAAGGTGGTGTGAGTGACCAGCAGGGCCAGGATGACGCCGGAGATGGAGAGCACCGAAGAGGTGAGAATGGCGATGGGCGCGGGGAAGTTGCGGAACTCGGTGAGCAGAACGCCGAAGACCAGCGCCAGCGCAAGGAGCAGAACCCGCAATAGATCGCGGAAGGATTGCTGCTGCACTTCGTAGGTTCCGCCGTACTCGACGCGCACCGCAGGGGGCAGATGCAGGGCGGCGACGGTCCGGCGGACCCGGGCCATGGCGCCGCCCAGGTCGGAGCCTTCCAGGCGTCCGGTGACCACGATCAGCCGTTGCAGATTCTCGCGCAGAATTTCGTTCTGCGGCGGCAGCTGCTCGATGGCGGCCAGCGAACCGAGCGTTGCGTTGTGGCCGGTGTTGCTGTTGAAGACCGTGTTTTCGATTTCGTCGAGCGAGGCGCGGTGCTCCTGGCCGAGGCGAACGCGAATGGCGTAGGGGCGTCCCTGGGAGATGAGCGGGGCGGCGGTGGGGACGCCGTCGAGGATGGCGGTCGCGTCCTCGCTGACCTCGGCGGGAGTGAAGCCCAGGCGAGCGGCGACGATGGGGTCGATCTGGAAATCGGTGGCCGGGCCGCTGATGGTGTTGTCGATGCCGTTTTCGACATCGACGACGCCAGGAATCTTGCCGATGGCGTCGCCCACGCGGGGGCCCAGCTCCGCAAGCAGCTTCGGGTCGCTCGAAAAGAGCTTGATCTGGATGGGCTCGGGCGCGTTCGAGAGATCGCCGATCATGTCCTGCAGGACCTGCGTGAACTGGATGTCCAGCTCCGGCTCCGAGGCGCGGATGCGGGCGCGCACATCGGACATCACCGCGTCGATTCCGCGGCTGCGCCGGGCCCTCAGCTTGACGGTGAAGTCGCCGGTATTGGCCTCGGTGACCGCGGCCAGCCCCATCTGCAGGCCGGTGCGGCGGGAGGTGCTTTCAACCTCGGGAGTGGAGCGCAGAATACTCTCGACGTGGTCGAGGACGCGATTGGTTTCGGCCAGCGAGCTGCCGGCGGGCATGATGTAGTCCAGGATGAAGCCGCCCTCATCCATCTTCGGCAGCAGGTCGGAGCCGAGGGTTTTGTAACCGGCCCAGGTGCCCGCGACCAGCAGCAGACAGAGGCCGCCGAGCAGGAGCGGCTTGGCCAGCGCCCAATCCAGAACGCGGCGGTGAAGGCGAAGAACGCCACTGAGCAGCCGGCCCGCGGAGTGGTCGCCGTGGGCCGCGGAATTGCCGCGGTCGCCGAGCAGAACCAGGCTCAGGCCGGGCGTCCAGGTGAGCGCCAGCACGAGCGAGGTGACGAGCGCGGCGGTCATGGTGATGGCCAGTGCGCGGAAGAAGCTGCCGGTGACGCCGCTGACCGAGACCAGCGGCAGGAAGACCACGACCGGCGTAATCGTCGAGCCGACAAGCGGCGCGGTAATCTCCGCGAGCGCCTTGCGCACCGCCTCGACGCGGCTCTCACCGGCGTCACGATGAAGCACGATGTTCTCGACCACCACGATGGCGTCGTCAATTACCAGTCCGATGGCCGCGGCCAGTCCTCCGAGTGTCATCAGGTTGAAGCTCTGGCCGATCATCCGGAGCGCCAGCACGGCGACCGCGATGGTGACCGGAATGACCAGCCCGGCGACGAGCGAGGAGCTCCAGTCGCGCAGGAAAAGAAAGAGAACGACGCAGGCCAGGAAAAGCCCGATGCAGATGGCGTCGCGGACGCTCGCGATCGAGTCGCGCACCAGTTGGGACTGATCGTAGAAGACGTCGAGCTTGACGCCAGACGGCAGCTTGCCGCGCAGTTCATTCACCTGCGCGGCCACGGCGTCGGCCACGGCCACGGTGTTGCTCGATGGCTGGCGGGCAATGTTCAAGAGCACCGCGTCTTTGCCGTTGGCGGTCACGGTGGTGTAAGTGGGCATGGTGGCCGGCTCCACCGTGGCCACATCGGCCACGCGCACCGGAGCGCCGGCGGGCGTGGCTTTCACGACCAGTTGCCGCAGCTCATCGGCACTGTGGACCTGCGCCCCGACCAGGCTCAGAATCAACTCGTGATGGGCCTGGTAGAGGCCGGGCGAGGTGACGATATTCGAAGCCTGGATGGCATTCACCAGGTCGGGAACGGTGACGCCGGCATTCAGCATCAGGGCCAGATTCGGCCTAACGTGAAACTCCGGCACCTGGCCGCCCTGGACGGTGACGGTGCTGACGCCGGCGACGCGGTTGAGCGGCGGCTTCAGGTCATAGGTGGCGATCTCCCACAGCCGCGTCTGCGGGACGGTCGCGGAGGTGAGGCTGTAGCCGAGGATGGGAAAAGTGGCGAAGGTCAGCCGGTTGGTCGTGATCCGGACCGTGGGCGGCAGCGTCTGCTGCACCCTGGACAGAGCCGCATCCACCAACTGGAGGGAGCGGACCATGTCTACATTCCAGTCGAAAAATAGGCTGACCTCAGCCGAGCCTCGGCTGGTGGTGGAACGCACCGTGACTAGGCCGGGCACGAAGTTCACCGCGTCCTCTATGGGCTTGGTGATCGTCACCTCCATCTGCTCGGCGGGCATGACGCCGTTGTCCACGCCGATTACGACGCGGGGAAAATTTGTATCGGGAAAGACGGAGATGGGCAGGCGAAAAGCGAAGTAAATGCCGGCAACGGTGAGCACCGCGGCAAAAAAGAAGATGGCGCGCGTGGAGCGGGCCAGCCAGAAGGGCTTCCGGCCACCGCTTGCGCCAGGAAGAACGCCGGAATCTTCGCGGGGCATCAGCCGTTTCCTCCGGCCTCGCCGGCCGCGGTCGCCGGATCGCCGCCACCCGGGCTCACTTTGACTTTTGTGCCTTTGTCCAGGCCGTAGGCTCCGCTGGTGATCACCAGGTCCGAGGGCGAAAGGCCGCCGGTAATCTGCACCTCCTGGCCGTCTTCAATGCCCAGCGTAACCGGCTTGCGCTGAGCCGTGCCGTCCGCGCCCACCACCATCACCGATTTGCCGCCATCCTGCGCGGCGAGGATCGCGGCGGCGGGAATCTTCCAGGCCTGTGCGGCGCTCGGTCCGGTCATCTCCACTTTGACCGGCGTCCCGACCTTGAGCCGCCCGGAGCGGTTGTCGATCTTGACCCAGACTTCAATGGTGGTGCTGCCTGGGTCGAGCGCCGGGCTGATCAACGTCACCGAGGCCGCAACCGGTGAGTCCATTCCCGGCACGCGCACCGAGGCCGCATCGCCCACCTTCAATTGTTGCGCCATGCTCTCGGCGATGTGCGCCTTGGCCAGCAGGCTGGAGGTGTCCATCACGGTCAGCAGAGGCGTTCCCGCCGCCGCCGTCTCGCCGGCGAACAAGGACCGGTCGGTCACCACGCCGTCGATCGGACTGCGAATCTCGGCGTAGTTCAGTTGCGCCTCCGCGCCCTCAAACTTTCCCTTGGCCGAGGTCAACTGCCCATCGGCCGCCTTCAACGCGGCCGCCCGGCTTACGCTCTGCATCGATTGCAAATGATTTTCCGCCGCATCGCAGGCGGCCTGCGCCTGCACCAGCGCGGCCTCAGCCGTATCCAGATCGCGGCCCGGAATCGCGCCTTCGGCAAAGAGCTGCTTGCGACTCTTCACGATGCTCTGGTTCAGGTTGAGAGTGGCCTTGGCCGTGGCTGCATCCAGTTCGGCCCGCCGCGTCTGTTCCGGCACCTGCGCCTTGGTCGCAGTGGCGTACTCGGCCTGCGCCGCCATGTACAAGCCCTTGCTGTCGAGCGCGGCCGCGGCCAGGTCGCTCGCTTCGAGCGTGGCCAGCAACTCACCCGCCCGCACCCGCGATCCGCGCTGGACGTAGAACTTCCGCACTGGAGCGCTGATCTTCGGCTCGATGGCCGCCTCGGCCATCGGCGCGAGCACCGCATCGGCCGTGAAGTGCGCGGCGATCGGCCCCTGCTCCGGATGCGCGGCCTGTACGGTTACGACGGTCACCGGCGCGGACTCCTTCTTGCAGCCGGCGAAGAAAACCAGGAAAAGCGCCAGGACGCCCGGCAAAACAGAACGCGCCGCGAGAAAGTGCGTCGTGCGATTTGCGTCTTCACTCATCTTCCGCTCAACCTCTTCCTCTTCCGCACGGCTCATAGCGTTCCGGCCAGCGTTTCGAGATCGGCCCGCGCGGTCTCGTAGCGCACTCTTCCATCTTCGCGCGCGTTTTCGACGCCGACAAAGGTGTTCTCGGCGTCCACCACCTCCAGCACCGTGGCCTCGCCGCCGCGATAGCACAGCTTGGTGAGATGCAGGCTCTCGGCCGCCGTGGCCATGCTCCCATCGAGCGAGGCAAGCTCATCGCGCGCCGCGGCCGCCTCGGAGTAGGCTTCGTCGAGCCGCGCAATCAGCCGCCTTTCGGTCGCGCTCAGCGCTACCCGCGCCGCACTGCGCCGGATCTCGCTCTGCTTCACTTTGTGCTGGGTCGAGAGCCAGTCCCAGACCGGAATGTCCAGCGTCACGCTGGCCGAGTAGCCCAGGTTCGGCACGCGGTCGGGTCCGTTCACGGCAAACTGCGGCGCGTCGATTCCGTAGGTCACGTTCAGCCCCAGATCGGGCAGATAAGCCGCCCGCGCCGTCAGCACATCGGCGTTGCTCACGCCCACCTCAGCCAGCGCGGTCTTCAGCTCCGGATTGTTTCTGGCCGCCGCCGCATTCACCTCGGCCTGAGAAGGCAGCGGAGACGCACCGTCCTCCGCCTGAAGCACGCAGGGCGTCCGCGGGTCGGCGAAGAGCAGCACGCCTAGATCCAGCCGTGCTCTTTCGGCGGCCACGCGAGCCTCCTCCAGCTCGCGCTCCCGCTGCTGCTCCACCAGTTGCGCTTTCAGCGCGTCGGCGTGAGCGGCCTCGCGTGCCTGCTCGCGCTCCGTAGTCAGCGCGGTGAAATCGACCGCTTCCTGACGTGCGCGCTGGGCAATCGTCAGCTTGTGTTCAGCGGCCAGCGACGAATAGAACAGCCCGGTGACCGCCACCACCAGGCCGCGCCGCGCAATCTCCTGCTGGGCCGCGGCCACGGCCGCCGCCGCCTCGGCCCGGCGCACGCCCGCCAGTGGACCCAGCCCCAGCGTCTCATTGATCGACGCCTGGCTGGCATACTCGCGGACCGCGTTGTTGGCGATGAAGCGCGGAGACGGCTGCGCGCTCACGCCTTGGCCGGCCTGGTTCTGCTTGCCGTTGGGCTGCGTGTAGAGAACCTGATTGTGATCGACCAGGCTGGGCAGAAGGCCGGCGCGCGCGATCGATGGATCGAGCGCCGCAGCACCACTGGCTGCTGCCGCCGCCGCATACGACGGCTCACTGGCTTCCGCGCGACGGATTGCCTCTTCCAGAGTGATTTTCATGGGCTGGTTCGCAGCCGGCTGGTCAGCATCGGCCGCTGGCTTCGTCCGCAAATCTTGATTCTCGCCTGGAATCGCGCCTTGATTCTTGCTTTGATTCTCGTTTTGCTTTGCGCCTTGCGCCGAGGCCAGCCCCGCCGCCAGCCACAGAAAGAGCATCGCACCGGGCAGCAGTCTTGGGAATTGCCGCGGCTTGATCCTCTGGAATGGATGACTCATCGTTGCACCTGAAATGAGATTGAAGCGATTCCCCAGCGAATCTGCGCACCCTATGATGCAGCCTGCGCGGTATTCCTTCGGGGCATTCCGAGCCCGATTCATCGTGCGGAATTGATCTACAGCCAAAGTTCGCAATCGTCGAAACATCGGATTGCACAGAACGCGAGAATGTCTTGTGCGCGGTTCAAAACGGCCAGCGTCGGGTGGGTTCATGTTAGCATCCAGCCGCCTGTCAAGCGGTTCATTGCGACTGGCTCTGAAAACGTTCCGCAGCCGGTCATCAACAGCTTCAAGCTAATGCGGCGGGGTTCCCAACAGGGTATCGCCCATATGCGCGGCGCCGGAGTGATCGTCTTTTCCCCAGGTCCAGTACATGCCGGCATAAGCGTAGTCCTCGGTCTGGCCGGCGACCGAGTGGCCATAGCTCAACAGGAACTGCTCGCCGGGATGATGCTTGAAGTGATAGGAGCCTCCCAGGTCGATCATGGTTGAAGCCTCGGTCTGCGCCGCGGCGAAGCCCTCGCGCCCATGGGCAAAGACCTCGCCGCCCAACTCCAGCCGCTCGCCGAAGGTGTATTTCAGCAGAAAGCCTCCGTAAGGAAAATCGCGGTAGCCGGTCTGCGGAACCACTGTTTCCCCGACGCCGCCGTCCAACAGCCAGTGGCCAATGTTCTTCTGCATCCAGAGCGGGAGTTTATACCAGACTTTTCCCACGCCGAGTCCCCTGTCGGAGTTACCCGTCGGTAACTCGAACATCGTAAAGCTGCCTATCTGAGGAATGTACTTCGACTCCTTGATATAGGCCACCTTCGCGCCCAGTTCCATGTCCGTCAGCCCGAAGGCGCTGGCTCCGGTCCCGCCAGGCAGGTAGACGGGGTTGTTCGACGGCGCAATGGCTCCCCAGGGCAGGATGGCGTGCAACTGCACCCTGGGAATGGCGCCCCAATTGAACTCGAAGGCAGGGCCGGTCGAGTCAATCTCCGCCGGAGTGCCGTCCATGCCGCCGAAGATGTAGAACTCGTAATGGTGCAGGTCGACTGGGACCGGATCGTCGGTTTGAAACGGGGGCCCCTGCGCCCACAGCCGCGAAGCCGTGAGCGCGAGCAGGAAAAACCAAGCGATTCGTGAATGGCCGCCGCACATCGTTCGCGCCACTTCTTTAGCGGCCCTTCAGCACGAGGATCTCGAATGTATCCGGCTTCATCTTTGGCCGTCCTCCTTGAGCGGCGGGCTCGAACTGGGCGGTCGGCAGAAAGATTTCCTGCGAGCTCGGGTCCAGTCCCATGGTGCGCGCGCCTTCCAGTGTCTTCACCGTTTGCTGGACTTCGAAGTTGCCCGCTTTTTCGCCGGCCACGGTCAGAGATCCATCGCGGCAGCTAGCGAATATCTGGCCTCCGTAGAAGCGAACGGCATCGTTGCCCGATCCGATCGGCAGCACCGCCTTCACCTGGCCGTTTTCGGTATCCATCACGATGATCTTCTGTGGATTGCGGCAGCCGACAAAGAGTAGATGTCTCGCCGGATCGATGGCCATTCCCACCGGATGGCCGCCCGGAGCCACCGGCCAGCGCGCGATCACCTTCCGCGTAGGCAGATCCACCACGGCGACCATATCTTTGTCCTCCAGGTTGACGTAGACCTTGCCCGTTCCGTCCGCGGCCAGAAACTCCGGCGCACCGCCCAGGTCGATGGGCGGATCGATCTTGCCGTCCTTTGGATCGATCTCCGGGGCAAAGGTCATCAGCGCGTTGCCATCCGCGGAGACTGCCAGCACGCGGCCCTGTTTCGCGTCGTAAATGATTCCGTCCGCATCGGGCATCGCCGGTATGCGCCCCAGAACCTTGTACGTCTTCGTGTCGAAGACAAGGATTGCGCCGCTGCCGCCGCCGTCCGTGATGAACCCGCGTCCGAGCTTCGGCGCGAGAGCCACTCCATGCGACCGAATCTGCCCTGGAATGTCCGCGAGCACCTGGCCGCTCGCGGTATCGACCGCCAGCGTGTGCGTCGAGCGGGTGACAAACAGACGATGCCCCGGCGCGTCTACCGTCACATAGTCCCAGCCTCCCTCGCCGCCAACAGGAAACGTCTTCAGCACATCCCAGTGCGCCTGAGCCGATGCCGGGAGAATTCCCGCCAAAACCAAAACCATCGCGGAACAAAAAGACAATCGAGTCATGCGCACGCCAGTTCTCCTCAATGGATTTCGTGGCGGAATGAAGGGTTTCACCGCATTCGCGCCCTGTTTTCAAGGAATATCACAAGCGTGGCTCGGAGAAGATTAAGTTTTCCTAAGAGTTCAAGCAGGGGCGAGCCAACTGGTGACCTGGATGGCCCCTGCTGCCGCTATGGTTTTGCGCCCCGCCCGCCGAAGCCAAGCGCCTTGCGGCGTCTGAATCCAGCGGATGAAAGCGCGGGAACAGATCATGCCCATGCAGTCGAAGCCGAGCGCAGGCACTTGCGGATCGCCGCAGCTTGATTTGCGTTTTTCCCTTGCTGTTTCTTCAAACCATTCGGGAGCATGGGGAAAGAATGATTTGAAACCGGAGCGTATCCTCCGGCGGTTACTCGGATTTCAGAGAAGCCATATCGATGGAGAAGCGGTACTTCACATCGGACTTCAACATCCTTTCGTAGGCTTCGTTGATCTTCTGCATGGGGATGACCTCGACGTCGGCGGTGATGTTGTGCTGGCCGCAGAAGTCGAGCATCTCCTGGGTCTCCGGGATGCCGCCGATGGGCGATCCGGAGAGGCTGCGGCGGCCCATGATCAGGCTGAAGGCGGAGACGGGAAGCGGCTTCTCCGGCGCGCCGACCAGCGTGATATTGCCGTCGATGCCGAGCAGGTGGATGTAGGCGTTGATGTCGTGATCGGCGGCCACCGCGTCGAGAATGAAGTCGAAGCTGCCGGCGTGCTTTTGCATCTCATCGGCGTTGCGGGAGAGAACGACTTCATCCGCGCCGAGGCGAAGCGCGTCCTCCTTCTTGCTCTCCGAGGTGGTGAAGACCACCACGTGGGCGCCAAGCGCATGAGCAAACTTCACGCCCATGTGGCCCAGCCCGCCGAGGCCAACCACGCCGACTTTCTTTCCCTTGGTAACGCCCCAGTGGCGCATGGGCGAATAGGTTGTGATGCCGGCGCAAAGCAGGGGGGCGGCTCCGGCGAGGTCGAGGTTTGCGGGGACGTGCAGGGCGAATCGCTGGTCGACGACGATGCTGTCGGAGTAGCCGCCGTAGGTTACTCCGCCCAAGTGCTTGTCGGGCAGATTGTAAGTGAAGGTCGCATTCCGGCAGAACTGTTCGAGCCCGGCCTGACAGGCGGGGCAGGTGCCGTCGGAGTCCACCATGCAACCGACCGCCGCAAGATCGCCGGGCTTGAACCCGGAGACAGCCGAGCCGACCCCGGTGACGCGGCCGAGAATTTCGTGGCCCGGCACGCAGGGATAAACAGTGGGCATCACCCCGCTCCATTCGTCGCGGACCTGGTGAAGATCGGAGTGGCAGACGCCGCAGAAGAGAATATCGATCTGCACATCGGATTCAGTTGGGTCGCGCCGCACGATCGTGGTGGAAGCAAGCCGCGCTTTTGAGCTGGCCGCGGAGTAAGCTTTGGCGTTGTACATCAAGTCACCTCTGGCCTTTTCGGCCGATGTTTGTGCTCGAACATATGCGAAGTTGTTGGGGATCAAGCCGGGCCGGTACCGTCCCCGGCAATTCTGTCGAAAGCGCCGGAGGCTGTGCCTCGCATTTGCTCTCAGTCCAAAGAATAGGCGGCGGTGGTCTTCGAGCGGTATCCCGATCCTTCCGATTGATTGCCTATTTGTGCCGGGAAAAGATTTTTTCTGTGCGCGAAGGGCGGATTCGACGGTAGGCTGAACAGGAAGGAGTATAGCAGAGTTCCCATGGCGAAACAGAAGAATACAAGCGGTGAATCCCGGTCAAATGCGGTTGAGATGCTGGCCGAACTGGTCCGCTATTTTTACCCAACGCATCGAAAAGGTAAAATTGGCCGATTTCACTCTTGTGGGCTGTTGTCGTCCACTTCGGTCATGGAGCGGGGCCAGAAATCTTCATTTTGGTAGCGCGCCGCCAGGGCTTCGATGTCGACCAGCGTCGAATTGGTCGTGAAGTCGAAGTTGCCGATCAGATTGACGTTGCGCCAGGCGACGGGTGAGGTGCTGTTGAGAACCTTGATGGCCTCCAGGTCGCCTGCGGCCAGCTTCTGCTCGTATACCCGCGAGAGGAGCAGGGTGTTGTAGTAGATGATAGCGTTGGCGATCAGCAGGGAGCATTCGTTCCAGATTTGCTGCTCCGCTTCGGTCTTCACTCGAAACTTCCCGGAGTTGACGTAGGAGATCGCGCGTCGCATCCGCTGGTAAGCCTCGCCGCGGTTGAGCGCCTTCTGCACGCTCTGCCGCAGGGTGGGATCGTCGATGAAGTCGAGGATATAGATGCTTCTGAGGATGTTGTCCAGCTCCCAGAGCCCCTTCTGGCGCTCAACTTCCGGGGTCATCGCTCGGCCGAGCAGGCGGGTGATGCAGAGCCGTTCGCCAGAGACAGCTTGCCCTACCATGCTCTGCATGTAGAGACGGCGCAACTGCTGGAAAAGAGGCGGGTCAACATGGTCTCGTTGCGCGAAAATATTGACAAGAAGCACCGCCTCCGGCCGCTGCTTCTTGTCGATGATGGGCGCTATCCATCAGATGGAGCGAGAGCTGAGGGCAGAGCGCGCCTCCTCCGGTCGGGCATCGACAAAAGCGCGAAAGAAGACCGGAGGACGACCGAGAACCGATGTCGTGAAATTGAGAGACGCAAAAGTGCTCCATGAAAACTCTGGCAAGACTGCCAATGAGGTCTGCAAGGTAGTTGGCGTAGGGAGACGGATATTCTTCAGCTATCTTGCGCAACAAGGAAAGACTACCCCTGCTCAGGAGCGGGGCCGAGGAGCACGGAAACCAGGAGTACGCTTATTTTTCTTTTCGATGTGTTGGGCAAAAATAGCCAAGACATCCCATGCATGCGAGCCCTTTACGAGGGATACGCACGCATGGGATTGGCCGGGGTTGTATTTCTAGTTGATGGTCAGAGTGAAGGTGGTTGTGGGCGCTGGGGCTTCCGCTGGGCTGCCGGAGCCGGTGACTGTGAAGGTATAACTCCCTGCGGTGGTTCCCGATGGAGTGCTTTTACCGCCGCATGCGCTCAGGCCTCCGAGCACCACGATCAGCGCCAGAGCACCCATCATTGAGAGCCATTTGCGCCGCCGCGCGGGAATTCCGAAAAAGAACAGAAGGGCCAGAACCGCGCTGCCGCTGGCCCATCCACGGCCGAAGCCGTTGGCATCGGGCCGCGCCATGGCACTGCTGGAGCCGGTTGTGGTGACCGTGACGGTCGCCGTGCCGCTCGTAGTACTTCCCCCCAGCGTGATCGCAGAGCTGCCGGCCGAGCAGCTTGGCAAGTTTGTAGCGCCAGTCGGAGACGAGGTCAGCGCGCAAGCCAGCGTGACAGTCCCCGTATAGCCTGTCGTCGTGTTGACCGTCACTGTTGAAGTTGCACTGGCACCGGGGGCAACGGCAGTTGGCGCCGATGCCGCCAGCGAAAACGCGGACGCTGTCACCGTCGGCGATGTCGATCCAGAGGTCGTGCCTGTGGCCGAAGCATAGTTTGAGTCTCCGCTGTAGCTGGCGGTGAGAGTATCGGTTCCGGCGCTCAGGCTGTTGGCCGGAATGAGGAAGGTGTAAGCTCCGGCAACGAGTGTTTGAGCTGTTGAGGTGTATCCGCCGCCAGAGAGCGTCACCGTTCCGGTAGGTGTGGCGCCGGAGCCGGTTACCGCAACAGTGACTTGAAGGCTCGAAGCAGAGCTGAGGCTGGATGAGGCCGGAGTTACCTTGACGGATGCGGCCAGACCGGTGACCGTCAGCGAGGCGGTGGCGTTTCCTGCGGGATAAGTACTGTCGCCGCTATAGACGGCGGTCAGCGCGTAGGTGTTGGGGTCGAGCGTGGAGGTGGTGTAGGTGGCGATCCCGGAGGAGTTGAGCGTGACCGTGCTCAGCGTGCCCGCGCCATCTTGAAATTCGACGGTCCCGGTGGGAACCGAGGCATAGGTCGCGGTGGGCGTGACGGTGGCCGTCAGAGAGACCGATTGGCCGGCGGAAGCGGGCGATGGCGAAGCCGCGAGAGCGACTGTAGCTGTGCCAGTGGCAGAGATCTTGGCCACATAGCCGGTTCCGGCGTAATTGCCGCATCCAGTTCCCTGATTATGATTGATCTGCTGAAAGGAGCCGGGAGTCACAATGGTTCCAGCGCACGGATCGGTGAATCCGACATACATATTTCCTGCAGGATCGACCGCAAGGCCGCCAGACACAATTCCGTCCCCGCCGCCGCCAAACTCCGTGGAAAAGAGCAGCTTCGAGCCTGTTGGGTCGAGTTCTGAGACGAAGACCGGCGCGCCGTTGTAAGGCTCCATGTTGCCCACCCACGGGAAGCTGCCTCCTTGCACTTTGCCCGTGACGTAGATGTTGCCGTTTCCGTCTAATTGAATTGGACCTACCTCGCTCACGCTTTGACCATTTCCGGATTGATCGCCGAGGTAGGTCGCCCATTCGATGGCAGTGCCAGTGGGATTCAGTTTGGCCACAAAAGCTGCATCGCCATTATTGAAGGTAGTTTGATACGCGCCGCTGGTTACCGGAAAGTCGGGGGAAGCTGTGGCGCCGGATATGTAGGCATAGCCCTCCGCGTCGGTGGTGATGGAGGCGACCGAATCGCCGGCAGCTACATACTCGTCGCCTATCATGTCCGGGGTGTTTCCGCCCAGATAGGTGGCATAGGCCAGCGACGAGCCGCCCGCTGCCGTAACCGGGTTGAACTTGGCGATAAAGCCGCGTACGGCTGAGGTCATCAGAGGATTGCCCGACGAGGCTGGGCCGGGTGTGGGTTGAAAAACGCCAGCTGTCGTCGGCAACCCCATGGCATTGGTGTCGCCCACAATATAGAAGTTTCCGCTTGCATCCACCGCGACCCCGTTGACATAGGTGGTCTGGTTTACGCAGTCGTAAGCTGGTCCATTCCATACGCAGAGCGGATTCAGCGAACTGAAGAGGCTTGAATAGAGAAGATTTGCGCCAGCCGCATCGAGCACCGAGACAAATCCCTGCGGGGCGAAGCTATCATCAGGCTCAGTCCCGGAGACCACTGCGCCACTGGTCGTGGGGAAGCAGGTGTAAAGAATGGGCGTAAACGGATTGGAATTGGTATTCAAGACGCAGCCAACATTGTTATTTGTTCCGCCGACATAGGCGCGCCCTGCGCCGTCGACGGCAATGGCTTGAGCGTTTGTTGAGCCATTACCACCGAGGTAAGTTGCGTAAACCAGTCCTGTCCCGGCGGCGTTCAGTTTAGCTATGAATGCAGAGCTGTTTGCACCTGCCCCGCATGTGCTCCGCTCCGTATAGATATGAGTATACCCAGTCCAGTTATCGTTGACGCCAGGCGCGCAGACCGTCTGGTATGCGCCGGAGGTAATGGGAAAATCGGGTGACTGGGTTGTTCCCACGACAAAGGCTTCGCCGTTGGAGTCAACAGCAATGCCAGTTGCACTGTCATTATTTGAACCGCCAAGCAAGGTGGAATAGACGAGCGAACTTCCATCGGGGCTGAATTTGGTAACAATAACCGATTCGATTGCGCTTGGAGCTTTGGTGGGAGCTTTCACTGTAGAGGTCAGAATGGGAAAGTCAGTGGATTGCGCTGTGACCACCACATAGGCGCTACCCTGGCTATCGAATCCAATCGCCTGCAAAGCATTGTTGGCGCTTAAACCAGAATTCCCAAGCACCTGAATCCCGCCAATCGAATCAACCCCGCTTCCGCCGAGGTAAGTCGCATAGGTCAGCACCGGGTCGATGATGAGCGCCTTCGCGTGGTCGTAACTGCCGAGCTGGAAGCCGATGCGATTGCCGGCCACGGTGAACGCGCCATCGACTGCGATTTTCTTGTCGCCATCCATCTGATAGAGCACCGGCTTCTTGAATCCGGCCGGGCCATTGGCCGCGCTCAGAACCAGATTACCGTCGGCGTCGATGGTGGGCTTGGCGCCGTCGATCTGCCAGGCGATGCGGCTGGCGTCCGCTCCGGGAGCGACCACAAAGTCATACTCCAATTGCCGCTGATTGCCGTAAAATACCAGATCGACGCCGGGATAGACCTGCGCGAAGTTGACCTTGCCAAAGGTCTCGATGCCGGTGTGCCACTTTTTGGGGTCGTTGCCAATGAGGTAGCTGACCCTGCCGGATTGCGGTTCGAGCCCGGTGATCGTGGTGGTAGCGCTGGCGCCGACAAGTTTCATGCGCAGCGTATCAGCCGGAGCAGGCTTCTGGTCCTTGCCGGTTGCCGAGGCATTCTGCCGCTCCAGGTTCAGCACCACTTCGTCTTTGGTGAGAAAAAGCGAGTAGCCGGAGCCACGCGAAAGAAACTTCACGCTGGCATCGGTCTGGCCCTTGTTCGGTTCAAAGCTAAGGGGAATCTTGCCGTAGTTGGCCGCTGTGTGCCTGGCGGCGTCGGATGGAGCAGGCGCGGAGGCTGTTCCGGCTTTGGCCCCAGCGCAAGTCAGCAGGAACAATCCAGCAAGCAGAAGGCCGGTCAAACGCCAGCCCCGTGAATCGGATGACATCCTTGGAACCAGACTGGTCTTGAACGATGTCGGTAAGAGATTGAAGACGGATTCGAGCATTTTTCTCCCTCGCAGTGGCAGGGTTGATCTTGCCTCTCAACCAGAAGGCGGGAAGCGGAGCGAAAGAGGCTCACGGCGTACCCGCGAATTTTCACTTTTCTTTGAAAACTTGGCGATATTGAAGGAAGCCACCGCTAAAGAGCGATAGTCTCGATATGGGGATCGTTGTTGCAACCCATGCATAGAGGCGGATTTGGAACCATCCGGGGGAGAGATCACCGTTTTGCTGGCGAAGTGGAAGGGCGGCGAGCCGTCAGCCTTTCAGGAATTGATGCCGCTGGTCTATCCGCATTTGCGCGAGGTGGCCGCAGCCTACATTCGCCGCGAGCGCGACCCCGACGTGCTGCAAGGCACGGCACTAGTACATGAACTTTATATGCGCCTGCTGAACCAGAAGAATGGAGTGGGCGAAGATCGCGGCCATTTCTATGCCTTCGCCGCCAAGGTGATGCGCAGAATCCTGATCGATCACGCGCGCGAGATGCAGACACTTTCTCGGGGCGGAGTCCTCGACCGTGTACCGCTCAGCGACGATCTGGCCTGGGTCAATATCGATAGTCCCGAGTTGCTCGATCTGGACCGCGCGCTGGACGAACTTGGAGATTCGGATGCTTCCAAGGTCGAACTTGTGGAACTGCGTTACTTTCTCGGCTGCACCGTCGAGGAGACTGCCGATTTGACGCATCGTTCCAGATCCGCCGTGAATCGCGATCTGAAATTCATTCGCAGTTGGCTCTACATCCGTCTGTATCCTGACCAGGTGGAGTCTGTTTCGACGCAGTGAGCCGATCTTTCCGCGCTTCACGCCTACTGATGTAGGCCCAATATCCAAAACCAGGATTGCATCGACATGGATTTCAAGACAGACCGATTTCAGCGCATCGAAGCCATCTTCCACGAGGCCCTTGCGGTTGAGGGCGATGCGCGCGCGCAACTGATCGACGCTCAGTGTGGCGAGGACTCCGGTCTGGCCGCACAGGTGCGTTTGCTGCTCAGTGCCAGTGAAAAAGAAGAGCAGCGGACAACCTCTCTGGCGTCGGAACGGGAGCAGGCCAAGGCCTCCGAATCGGTCGGCAGGCATATCGGCCCCTATGTGCTGGATGGCCTGCTGGGGCGCGGCGGCATGGGCGTTGTCTATCTGGCGCATCGCGCCGATGGCGAGTTCGAGCAGAAGGTGGCCATCAAGCTAATCGATCTGCCGCTGGCCACCACCACCTTTCGCGAACGCTTTCGCCAGGAGCGGCAGATTCTGGCAGCCCTCCAGCATCCATATATCGCGCGCCTGCTCGATGGCGGAGTCACCGCCAATGGCGACCCTTATCTGGTGATGGAGTTCGTCGACGGCATCCCTATTCATCGCTACTGCGAGCGGGAAAATCTTACTCTGCGGCAGCGGCTCAAGCTCTTTCTGCAAGTCGTGGAGGCGGTGCAATTCGCCCATCAAAACTTCGTTGTGCATCGCGATTTGAAGCCCGACAATATCCTGATCGCCGCCGACGGCACACCCCGACTGCTGGACTTCGGCACCGCCAAGATGCTCTCGCCCTCGTTTGCAGCGGCGGGCGCGGGGCTGACGCTCGAGGGCTACCAGTCCTTTACGCCGCAGTACGCCAGCCCGGAGCAGGTGCTGGGAAGCCAGGTGACCGCTGCTTCCGATACTTACTCGCTGGGCGTTCTTCTGTATCTGCTGCTGACCGGATCACAGCCTTATCAGTTGAACGATCTTTCGACGGCGGAATTGCTGCGCGTGATCTGCGAAGAGCCGCCGAGCAGGCCGGCGCAGGCGGAGGCTCAAAACCGGAGTCTGGACGCGGATCTGGATGCCATTCTGATGAAGGCGTTGCGCAAGGAGCCGAGCGCGCGCTACGGCACCGCGATCGAACTGGCCACCGACATTCACGCCTGGCTGGACGGAATGCCTGTAGCCGCGCGGCGCGGGAGTTTTCGTTACAAGGCAGGCAAATTCATTCACCGCAATCGTATCGCCGTCGCGGCTTCAGCCCTGCTCGCCGCTTCGTTGATAGCCGGAGTCATCGGGGTAGTCTGGCAAGCCAACGTAGCCAATCAGGAACGACGCAAAGCCGAAGAAAGCGCCGCCGACCTTCGCCAGTTGAGCAACAGCCTGCTCTCCGAATTGGACGAAGCCATCAAGGAACTGCCTGGTTCGACCGGAGTGCAAAAGCTCCTCGTCACCCGTGTCCTTGAACACCTGGACCGCACCGCAAAAAACATTCACGGCGACCGCCAGACGCAACTCGATCTGGTCAATGCCTACACGCAAATGGGAGAGATTCAAGGCGATCCATACGTACAGAATCTCGGCGATCCCCATGCCGCGCTGACCAGCATAGGCAAGGCTATCGACATTGTCACGCCGCTGGCAGCTTCCAGTTCCAGCGACCGCGATGCGCTCCGTCTGCTGGCATTGGCTCAGCAATACAGAGGCGATGTTCTGTTTGGAATGGGTGAAACCGACGTTGCGGTGCGAGCGATGCGGGTTTCCACCGATGTATGGGACAAGTTGATTGCTTTCGGCAATGTTACTCCAGTTTTGCTTTGCGATGCCGGCTCCGCTTATGGAACACTTGGTGATGAACTTGGACAAAGCGGCACGGCCAGTCTTGAGGATGCTGCCGGCGCCATCGCCGCTTACCGAAAGGCGTTGACCTTCGATGATCGTGTTCTATCCATCGATCCGCATTCCCTGCGCGCCAGGCGGGGAATCTCGATCTATGACATGAAGATCGGCAGTGTCGATATGGAAACCGATCCCGCCGCCGCAGTCAAGGAGTTTACAGCCGCGCTGCAAAACGCCGAGGCACTGCCCAAAGCCGAGAAAAGCAGCCTTTCCTCCATGCGGATGCGCGCCACGCTGATGCGAAAACAGGCCATCGCCCTGGAACAGTTGGGAGAATATGCCCAGTCGGTTCCTCTCTTCCTGCAAGCCGTCGATTTTAATCGGCGCACCGTCGCGCAGGATACGAAGGATTCGAGGGCGCTTTTCGATCTTGTGGTCGCACTCGACGATACCGCGTTGGGATACGAGGATGCAGCCGATCCAGCGCTGGCCGCGCAGCCCGCCGATCGGAGAAAGAATCTCACGCTGGCGAGAAACTGTCTCGCCGAGGCCACGGATGGACTTGAGCGTTTGCTGAAAATGGATCCAGACCACGATGAGTGGAGAATACTCCTTTCCTTCATGCAGGTTCGGCTGGGCGCAATTGATTTTGCTTTGCATACACGCGCATCTTCCGACTTAAAAACGAGAATGGCTCTTAACTCGATCAGGGAACTATACGCGAAGGGGCATTTATCTCCGCAAATTTTGAGTCAAGCGGCAGAATCATTATTGCGTGCCGAGCCAGCCTCGCTTGAAGATCCCCAGCTGGCACTCGCGTGTGCCCAGCGCGAGGTTGCTCAGAGCCATGCCAAGATCCCTTCCATGCTGCTGACTCTCGCTCAGGCCTATCGCGCTACCGGTCAGATCGAAAAATGCCGCGCAACAGCCAGGGAAGGACTGGTTCTGCTGCCAGGCCAGCCGCGGGGAGCTGTGAAGCCGCGCATTCGCAAGCTGCTGGAAATCCAAACGCGAACCGCCAGATGAGCCATTGCTCCCCGAACCCCATTCTAGAAACTCCGGCAACACTGCCAAGGAGGTCTGCAAGGTGGTTGGCACATGAAGACGGATATTCTTCAGCTATCTCGCGCAACAACGAAAGACTACCCCTGCTCAGGAGCGGTGCTGAGGGATACGGATCACAGGAGTACGCTAATTTTACCTTTTCGATGCGTTGGGCAAAAATAGCCAGCCTCAGGCGCTCACGATCAGAATTCAGCTTCGAAGACCCGGAAGCAGCGCTCGAGTTCCCATTGGGCGGCGGCCTTTTGGCTGCCATCGAGAAATACCCTGCATTCCGCGCTGGGCCGGCCGGCGCCCAGCGGCTGCCCCATGCAGGCGGCAGCGGGAGAGGTGAACTCGTCCGGCGCGCTCCACAGGCTGGGGCCGGGCAGGAAAGCGTGCTCCACGCCAGTGCGGGCCAACTGCTTCAAGTCCTGGTAGCCAAGGTGATAATCCAGCGCGGCGCGGACATATTCGTGCGTGAGATCGATGCGGCTGACTCCTTCATCGTCGGTGGAAAGCGCGACCGGAACATGGGCGGCGCGGTAAAGCGGAAAGGGGTGCTGGGCGCCTTTGACTCCAAGAATTTCTTCGTTTGAACTGAGGTTGATCTCCACCATGATGTGCCCGCGGGCCATTTGCTTCAGCAGTCCTTCGGGGTCGTCCTCCTCCATCCCGTCGACGCCGTGGCCGATGCGCTCGGCGTGGCCCAGCTCGATGGCCTGGCGGATGTGAAAGCGCAGCCCCGCGGGCGGCACAAGTCCTGGAGCCAGTTCGCCGGCGTGCAGGCTGATGTGAACCCGCGGGTAGACGGAGTGCAGGTAGTCGAGCATCTTCATCTGCAGGGTATAGTCGCGCATGGCGATGAAGCCGTCCTCGGGCATGACGAAATTGATGCCGACAAAGCCGGGCTCGCCGGCGTCCATGCTCTGCTGTACGGTTTCAAATCCCAGCAATGCTTGCGCAAAGACCTGCCCGGGCGGAAAGCCGCGGAGAACCTGGTAAATGAAGCGAACTTCGACCTGGCAGGAGGGTGCGGCCTGGGGCGTGCCGCAGTGCTCGATATTGCTTCGCAGCGCCTCGGCAGAGCGCACCTCCTCACGGTCGGCGGCGACCTCGTCGCGCAGGCCGAGGCCGAGCAGGGTCTGGCGATATTGGGCAAACTGCTGCCGGGAAGGATTCGAAGGCAGGAAATTCTCGCGGAAAAGCGAAGCGGCATGCGCAAAGACCGGCGTCTCCATCAGTTCGAGATACTGCTCATTCTGCGCGGCTGCGCGGCTGGCCACCTCGTCCACCCACTCGCCGGTGTGCCGCTTGCTCAGCCCGCTGAAGCGATCGAATGTGGAGAAAAAATGGTCGTGGCCGCTGAAGCCGGAGGTGGGCACGAAGCCGCGCATGGAGAAGGCGTCAATCAATCGGTCGTAGAGCATTTGATTGGCCGGCGTCAGGTTCCCGGATAGTTGCGCGGCCGGCTCCAGGGGTAGTGCGCAGGGGGGCTTGGCAAAGCTGAGAGCCGCCGGGTTCACGCACAGGCCGTCCTCGCCCGCATCGCGCAAAAAAGTCTCGGCATACACCGCGCCGTCGAGATGAACGTGCAGATCGGCGCCTTTGGGAAACTGGGCCAGGAAGGCGTAAAGGGCCAACGGACCAGCCTCTACGGCGCCCCGGTAGGCGCGGGCGGCGTGGGCTTCCGGAGTGCGCGCCGGGGCGGGCGCCTGGCGCTGGGCGCTGGCTGCCAGGGCGGTGAGCAACATAAAACAGAGGAGACAGACGAGGCGGCGCATGGTGGCTTCCAGTGTAGAACAGGCAGCGGGCGGATAGCGGCGGTCAGTCGCGCAGAAGCCGGGCGATTGCCGAAAGAAGGCGATAGCCGGGAGAAATTGTGGCCGGATTTGGCGTGGGAAGAGGGGAGTTGGTATACTGCACAAGTCGTTGCATGGAACTGTTCGTGGAGTTGCCCGCCTTGTCCGGCAATGCCGGAATCGGCGCAGCAAATTGCAACTCAAAAGTTTGCACTGGGGCCAGATAGCTCAGTGGTAGAGCGCGGCCCTGAAAAGGCCGGCGTCGGCGGTTCAATCCCGTCTCTGGCCACCACTTTTTAAAGCACTTAGCGGTGTATAGTCGAAGCGTTTCACCCGCTTTCTAATTGCTATTTGGCAGAGCCATATCCTCGGACCGCGTGAATTCCGCCATGAAAGTATCGACTGCAGCCATCCGGCTGTCCTCACCAGAGTGTGTGTACAGTTGGAGTGTGGTGTGAACGTCAGCGTGTCTCAGTAGACCTTGTATCGTGGCTTGGTGTTCCTTCGCACATGTCGCAAGGAATGTTGCGAGCGACTGCCCCAGTGTGTGGAAATCAAAGCAGTGCCAAGCGCCATTCTCCATTGCCTTGGCTTGAACAGCAGCCGGGCAGAGAAAGTCTTCGACGATCATGTTGGCCGCGCTGGGCTTCTTCCCTCGCAGGCGATTGCTCGCAAAGCTCCAGCCCCCTACCTGTCCGTACATCGTCTTCGTCTGCCACGGATGCATTCATTCCGACGGAATCAGGTGGAGGGGCACCGTGGCACGACTGGCTTTGGTCTTGGGTTCACCAACTCGGCATTGCGTCCACGTGCGTCGTATGTGGATGCGTCTTCGCACAAAGTTGACATCCGCCCATTGAAGTCCCAAGCACTCGCTGATACGGGGCCCGGCACTAGCTGCAAGCAGCACCAGGAGGCCTTCCACCGGAGGGAGCTTCCGCCCGATCGAAAAGGTCTGTTAAGGGGTGATGATTACGGCGTAAGTGCATTAACGACTTGGCATCAATTGAGATTTTCTCGTGGCGCCAGGGGTGTTTTCCATTACCTACCCCGCTAGTGGTGTCTCAGTTATAGAATTTTTTATTGGTGCCCCAACAGGGAGGAAAAAGGTGGTCAGCATTCCTTCAGGGGCTAAAGCCTTCTTCATTTTGCAGGTTTTATGTACGGGCTAAAGCCCGTACCCTTCAAAACGAATCAACGACTATCTGCTTGAGACATACCACTAGCGACTGGCGAACAACGTGGAAATTGCCGCCAAAGAACTCGGTATAGATTTCACCTTGGAGAAGGTCTCGGACATTCAGGCAATCGTTCAGGCAGGTGTAATGAAGACACCTGCTCTGGTTGTGGATGGAAAGGTAAAGCTCTATGGCCGCGTGCCTGATGTAGAAGAGATCAAGACCATTCTTGTCTGAAAAGATCATCTGTGACATGTAGGCTGATCACTTCCCTCCTATTGCTGGGAGTGACCTCAATCAGTTCTATCGAGGAATGAACTTGTATTTTTGGTCCTGGGTATCGCCGCCATCCGGACAATAGCTGTATTGAAGCTGGCTTGCCGCCATTCCAAGATAGATTCATGGAACGTCCATGAGCCCGCTCCTGAGCACGCAACCGAATCACACACAAACACTTATCATTTTCGATTTTGGATTACCCCCGAAAAGTCGGCATGGCGACGCGAATCCCCGGATCGAATCGCCATCAATGGTCCCCGTTGAGAACGGCGTTTGTCGATGCCGATCCTGCGTGCTCGGTTACACCTCCAGAGACTTCGCGCAGCCTGGGCATGAACCCTGGCACACCGTTGGAATTGGCTGAGCCGCTGCGTTACCGGGCAATTTTGCAGCCCGATTCACAGTCTCTTGTACCCGCGGCGCTGCTGGCGCGTGCCGATTATCTTTCGCTTGCCAGCCAGCGCCAGAGCCTGGTGGAACAGCAACGCGCCAGCCGAGCACGTTTCTATCCCAAACTCAGCCTCAATGGCAACTACGGCGGCATTGGCCGCGCATTGGCGGTGTGCAGGGCACGGGCCTGATTCAAGGCCAGATCGACTTTACGCTCTTCGACCGCGACCGCAACGGCGAGGCCCAGGAGGTTGCCAGCCGCGTCAAGCGCATCGACGACCAGATTGCCGACCAGCGGCGCGGCATTGAAGAGGAAATACGCGAGGCGCTCTTGAATCTGGACTCCGCCGCCGAGCAGGTGGCCGTTGCCAGCGAGGGCCAGCAACTGGCGCAGAGCGAATTGAAAATGGCGCAGGATCGCTTTCAATCGGGCACGGCCAACAATGTTGAGGTGGTTACCGCCCAGAACGAACTGGCGCGCGCGGAAGAAAACTATATTCTTGCCGTCACCAGCCATGTGGATGCAAAGTATGCGCTCGCCCGCGCCATGGGCGATACGGAAAAGAAGACTGTCGAGCTCCAGGGGGAATCAACGGGCGGCGCACCTCAATGAGCCGCAACCGAAATTACCCTCGCGAGGTTTGAAGCTATGAAAAGACTCATCCCAATTTGTATTGTGCTGGCTGCCGCTGTTGCCGCCGGCATTTACTACTACCCGCGCCTGATGAAGAAGCCGGCGTCTGCCAATGAGCTCACGATTTCCGGCAATATTGAAGCGCACGAGAGCCTGGTGGGCTTCAAGGTCGAGGGGCGCATTGTAAAGCTGCCGGTGGAGGAAGGCAGCAAGTGGAGCAGGGCGCATTGCTGGCGCGGCTTGAAGATGCCGACTACGAGCAGAAGGTGCACATTGAAGAGGCCGGCGTGCGGGTGCGCGAATCCGACCTTGCGCTCACACTTGCCGGAACCCGCGAGCAGGATGTGAAAGCGTCGCATCAATCCGTGCTGGACGCGCAGGTCGATCTGGAGCAGAAGACGCTGGACAACGCCCGCGCCCAGAGCCTCTTCAGCAAGGACGAGATTTCCGCGCAGGATCGCGACCTGGCGGCAACCGCTCAGAAGCGTGCCGTGGCAGTCTTCAAAGCTGCTCAACAGCACTACAGCGAAGCACAGGAGGGTAGCCGCAAGGAAGACATCGCCATTGCGCGGGCCAACCTGAACGAGGCCCATGCCAACCTGGGCCTGTCGCGCGTGAACCTGGGTTACACCACTCTGCGCGCTCCTTCCACAGGCGTGATTACTGTGCGCCAGGCGGAGTTGGGCGAGGTGGTTTCGCCCGGCTCTCCGGTGGTTACGCTCGCCGATCTGGATCACATCTGGCTGCGCGCGTACATTGCCGAGACCGATCTAGGAATAATTCACTGGGGTCAGGATGTAACGGTCACCACCGACACCTATTCCGGCAAACAGTATCATGGACGCATTTCATTCACCGCCTCGAATGCTGAGTTCACGCCCAAGAGCGTGCAGACTTACAAGGAACGGGTTACGCTCGTCTATCGGATCAAGATCGATATCGACAATCCGAATCATGAACTCAAGCCGGGAATGCCCGCCGACGCTCACTTGACTTTGGCCTCGGCAAAGCCGGCCGCGCAACTGTCGGGAGCAGGCGCATCCAGGCAATGACAGAACCGCTCCAACCCGCGATCAGGACCGAGGGACTCAGCAAGAGCTTCCCGGGCGTGCGCGCTGTCGAAGCGTTGAGCTTTGATGTGCGCTCTGGGGAAATCTTCGGCCTGGTAGGCCCGGACGGGGCAGGAAAGACAACTACCTTGCGCATGCTTGCCGGGGTCATGTCGCCCGATGCCGGCACGGCGATGGTTGGCGGCTTCGACGTAGTTCGTGATCCGGAGGGCGCCAAGCACGCCCTCCGCTATATGCCGCAGCGGTTCGGACTGTACGAAGACCTCATGGTGGATGAGAACATTCGCTTCTATGCCGATCTGTTCGGAGTGAAGCGGGCCGAGCGCGAAGCGCGATCCCTCGAACTGTTGCGGGCCGCGGGCATGGATGAATTCAGAAAGCGACTGGCAGGCAAACTCTCTGGCGGCATGAAGCAGAAGCTCGGCTTGGTCTGCGCGCTCATTCATCGGCCCAAGGTGATTCTGCTGGACGAACCCACCACCGGGGTAGATCCGGTATCGCGGCGCGACTTCTGGCGCATCCTGTATGAACTGATGGCAGAGGGCGTGGCGATTCTCACATCCACTGCTTACCTGGATGAGGCCGAGCGTTGCCATCGGGTTGCGCTGATGCATTTGGGCAAGCTGCTGTTTTGCGACACTCCGGCAAACCTCAAGGCCGGGTTGCACAAAGGCGTCTTATCTGTAACCTCGCCGGAGCCGCGCAGAGTGCGCAGCCAACTGGAACATGCCGAGGGCATATCGAGCCTTGTATTAACGGGCGACGGCCTGCATGTTGTGGTGGACAGCGCGGCTCGCCGCATTCCCCAATTTGAAGCGCTGCTGAAGAGCGCCAACGTGCCTTTCGACGTAATTCAACAAGTGTCTCCAACCATCGAAGACCTTTTTGTCGATGCTGTAGGCTCTGGAGACACTCCCCATGCCTGAGTTCGTCAATTCGGTTGTGGTGGAAAAGCTGGTCAAGCGCTTCGGCAGTTTTGTGGCCGTGGACCATATCGACCTCGAAACGCGCAAGGGCGAGGTGTTTGGCTTTCTCGGACCGAATGGCGCGGGGAAATCCACAACCATCCGAATGTTGTGCGGCCTGCTCAGACCAACCTCGGGGCGCGCCATGGTTGCCGGGTTCGATGTAGCACGCGAGCCTGAAGCGGTGTGCCAGAACATCGGCTATATGTCGCAAAAGTTCTCGCTTTACAATGACCTGACGGTAATCGAAAACATCCGCTTGTTCGCCGGGCTCTACAGCGTGCCCTCAGCGCAGCTAAGGGAGCGAATTGAGTGGACCCTTCAAATGGCGAACCTGAAGGGCCAGGAGAATCTGATCACCGGCACGCTTCCCGGGGGATGGAAGCAGCGTCTGGCGCTGGGATGCGCTGTGCTGCACAAGCCACCCATCATTTTCCTCGATGAGCCGACCTCCGGCGTGGATCCCATCTCGCGAAGACCGTTCTGGGATCTTATTCAACAGATGGCATCCGAAGGCGTCACCATCTTTGTCACAACGCACTACATGGAGGAGGCCGAGTACTGCAACCGGCTCGTACTCATCTTTCGAGGGAGAATAATTGCCCTGGGCACGCCCTCGGAACTGAAGCGCGATTCGATGACCGGCGAGCTTCTGCTGGTGGAGTGCGATCCGTTGGGCAACGCCGTGGAAGCGCTGCAAGCCGCTCCGGATGTGAGCGATGCCGCGGTCTTTGGCAACGCGCTGCATCTGGTGGTGAAGGACGCCGCTGGCGCCGGACCGCGGCTTCGGAGCTATCTGACGGAACGCGGCATCACCGTCTCTCGCATCGAGAAAATACGTCCTGGTCTCGAAGATGTCTTTGTTTCGCTGACTACCGCGGCCGAAGCCGGACAGGAGGGCAAACCATGAGCCTTACCCGGTTGGTGGCAGTGGCTAGAGCCTGTTATTAACTTTCCCGCAGGCGGCGCTGGGAGCCAATTTTTCTCAGTTCGAGGAATGAGGAGCGACGAATATGGAGTATCTTCGAGCGACGAGTGACGACAAAATGAGGAAAATTGGCC
>Ga0224526_1000248_pt1 | contig 26325 bp, 25 predicted proteins | sample CBST25metaG_FD_179878 | JGI IMG/M metagenome (GOLD analysis project Ga0224526, IMG submission 179878) | Peat soil microbial communities from Stordalen Mire, Sweden - C.B.S.T-25 | ecosystem: Environmental > Terrestrial > Soil > Wetlands > Peat | place: Sweden: Norrbotten County, Stordalen Mire...
CGTGAATGCGGTCGTGGTCAGTGTGCTCGAAGAGTTCTTCAAGCGCCTCAAGAGGAGCAAGGCGCTGAGAGAAGAACTGCGGCGGGAGATTCGTGGCAACCGCGGATTTATGACGAGCTGAAATGCTTCATTTTTATGCTGAATAATCACGGCAAGCAATGAAACACATTCCGCTTGGCACCAAATCCAACGCGCATTTCGATCGGAGTTGGGAGTGGAAACGCGGTATGGGCTGTTTGCGTAGACCCAGGATTCCGCGAAAGCTGATCGACGAAGCCTTGGCAACTTCCCATAACAAATCTGCGTGACCTTTGCTTCGACAGTCTTGCCGTTTGAGGTTTTTCAACGACTTACAAGCCCGTGGGGAACGCCTAAAGCCACCCAAGTCGTATAAGACCTCGCTTTTTGTGGATCGGATTGTGGATCGGATTTTCGATCTTGCCGCCGTTGCCACGTCGGTGAGCATCTTCCTAAAGTGCCACTCGAGAGATCGACGATTAGCGTCTTGGCCACCGACACCCCTTCCGTTAGGAGCGGCAGGATTCGAACCTGCGACCTCCACCGTGCGAATCCAACAACTTTAAGCATTACAACAACTTACAAGACACCGGTGGCCCCCTAAGTCCTTGCAAGTGCACTCAAGCCCGAAAACCGACGTATTGCAAAACGTATCGCGTTCCTGGAACGGAGACCGCACAATTGGAGGCACTTCCGACGAGTTGCACCTCCCGATTTTCCGTCCAAGGCCTGGGGCGAAATTCACCTTGACCCGCAGATTTCTGCTTACACACGGCGGATTTTGAGTCTCTCAGGAATACCGTAAGTCTATGATAAATAAGCGAAATTGAGCGTAATGTCGAATATGCACAAGTGACTGCCCATCAGCAATTTAGCTCAATTATCCGTAATCAAGCCAAACTGATGTCTGTACCCGAACTTGTACCCGAAGCTCGAAGACTTCTTTTTCCAAATGCTTGCAAATCCAAGCGTGAAATACTCCCACTTGGTGGTCGAATCAAATGTGCCCCGATGGACATCTCTAGCCGCTCAAGAAAAGCGTTGCTGCTACACTCAGTCTGTGCATATGTTGCACAAGAAATACAAGGCGAAGGGGTTCGCCTGAACCGCTGCTCTTCCAAAACCTAAGGAAGATCGGCTGATGACCCCTGACGAGGTTTCGTCGGGGCGTCTTGCCCTATAAATCCTCGTCAGAATTTGAGTTCGCATGATCTGGTTCAGCGGTGTTCGTGCGCCTGAATGCTGAGGAGTTTATGAAAATTGTCATCGTTTCCGATATTCACGCGAATTTGGCAGCGCTAGAAGCCCTGCCCGAGCGGGAATTTGACCAACTCTGGTGTATCGGCGATTTGGTGGACTACGGACCAAGGCCTCATGAGGTGGTCAAGTGGGTGAACCGAACCTCGACGGTCACCGTTCGCGGCAATCATGACAATGCCGCTGGGTTTTCTGTAGATCCAATGTGCTCACCGTCCTTCAAGAGACTTGCAGCCGAAACCCTCCGTTTCACTCAGGAAGTTTGCACGGAAGATGACTTCGCCTTCCTTAGGGCTCTTCCAGAACACTATGAAATCGAGACGGACTCGACCAGGTTTTATCTGGTTCACGCCTGCCCGACAGACCCCCTGTTCGGCTATTGCCCAGAACACTCGGATCGCTGGGTAGAGGAGGTCGCGCGAATCGATGCCGATGTGCTCATTGTCGGCCACACGCACACTCCGTTCATTCGGAGCATTGGGAAGACTACGATCGTCAATCCAGGAAGCCTTGGTCAACCAAAGACCGGGCGTCCTCTTGCCTGCTATGCGGTATGGGAGGATGGCACGATTTCACTCAAGGAGTATCCCTACCCGCTAAGAGAGACGGCCGAACAGATCCGTCTGATGCCAATCTCCAACAACGATCAGGACGCATTGATCTCGGTATTGGAGACTGGGGCACTACCGACTGAGGGGCACTAGACGTGACGACGATCTCAACGACATCCACCAGGAATCGGCGGCCATGAATCTCAAAGATTACGAACAAGAGAAATTCGGGATTGGCGACATCATTCGTTCCGCGCAGGCAGTAATCAACAATGACGAAGTCCTGAAGGCCGAAAGCCGTGATCTGCTCACGCGGCTGGCAGAAGACCGATTCAATTTGATGGTTGTCGGGCGTTTCAGCCGCGGCAAATCGACCCTCATGAACGCCATCCTTGGAGGAAACCACCTCCCAACCGGCATTGTTCCCTTGACTTCCGTGATCACAACCGTTCGATATGGAAGCCGCAAGCAGGTCGTGATTAACTTCACAGACCGCAGTCTGCGACGCGAGGTGCCGCTTCCGCAACTCGCTGAATACGTAACTCAGCAGGCAAATCCGGGGAATGTCAAGAATGTCGCATTTGCTGAAATCGAGCTGCCGGTCGAGATCCTGCGCCGTGGGCTATTTTTTGTAGACAGTCCAGGGCTTGGGTCATCGATAGCTGAAAATACGCAGACCACGGAACGTTTCCTGCCTCAGGCAGATGCCTTCGTGCTCGTAACCAGCTATGAAAGTCCGCTGTCGGAAGAAGAGGATCGCATCCTGCACCGGATACGATTCACGAACAAACGGCTCTTTGTCGTCGTCAACAAGCAAGATACGGTCAGCGAAGGAGAGCGGAAGGACGCCCTTGCGTTTGTTCAGGAGCGACTGGATCGCTTTTCCTTCTCGGAGAAACCGCGCATCTTCTCCTTGTCTGCGCGACAGGGGCTGGATTCGAAGCAATCAGGCAATGCAGACCAGTTGGAGCAAAGCGGGCTCAGAGAGTTTGAGACAGAACTGATCCGGTTTCTGACCGAAGAACGCGCAGAGTCTTTCCTCTCCAACATGTATGGGCGGGTCGGTTCATTTCTCGCTCACACGTCAAGGCCTGAGGGCAACATAGAACTTGCGGATTCTTTCAGCTCGCTCGACAAGAGACTGCATGACCTGCGAGCAAGGGGTCTCGGCGAGGAAGCTCACGCGGGTCGAGCGACCGCCTTGAGAGACGGCACCAGCCTTCCACCTTTGCAAATCGAGAGACGCACTGGTTGCTGGATTTGTGCAGCAGTAGTCGACGCAATCTTCGCATTTCTGAGTAAGTATCAGTACGAGTTGACCATCAATCCGGACACGCAGCGGGAGCACGCCGAAAGGGGCGGATTCTGCCCTCTCCACACCTGGCAGTACGAGAACATCGCTTCTCCATATGGAGTGTGTACAGCGTACCCTAAACTCGCTCATCGCATTGCGGAGTTACTCGACCAACGGGCAGCCCTGATATCAGATGGCGACGTCTCTATCGGGGACCTGAAGGAAATTCTTGCAACGGCGAAGACATGTATCGTCTGCGAGGTCGGCGTCCAGGTGGAAGAGAGGACTGTAAAACTTGCCGCCGAGTCCGTGCTCGATGCGGTCGCCTCCGCCAAAGGGCGATTCGCGGCCTACTGTCTTCCTCATTTATCCCACGTTGCTGCTTCTTTAGGCACCGGGGAACCCATGCGCGAACTCCTTCGTGCCCATGCACAATTCTTGGAACGAACAGCCGAGGATCTGCAACGGTATGCGCTGCGGTACGATGCGCTTCGCCGACATCTGACCAGCGAAGAAGAGCGCAGCGCATCTCAATTGGCGTTGCTCATGCTCGCTGGCCACCGAAGTGTGAATGCACCATGGGATGCCGAGTTTATTCTCTGAAGGCGCGGAAATGATTGCCTCTACCAACTGCGATTCACGCCAATACCGCTTCGGGTTCCAAATCCGGGATGCGTCCGATTTTCCCAAGGATTTCGCGCTTTCGATACCGCCAGATGGTTGGCTTTCGGCGATCTTCATTCCCGGAGACACGGAAGCGCTCTGGAATACACCAGGGTATTCGCCGCGCATCTACATCCTTACTCGCGATGCTCTGATGATCTACACGCATCCTGCTACGAAAACTGAACCCTTTGTGGCTCCACTTGAACAGTTGATCGAGGTCGGAACGAAGAAGGCACTCCTATATGGCCTCCTTGAACTGTCCGCCGGGGGCGAGGTCCAAGGCTTTCGATACAACACACTTCACCAAAAACATCTCAGCAACCTTCTTCGCGCAATGCGGGCGGTGTGGTTGCCGCGGCATGAAACGGGGCTCGCAGTCCTTTCTCTCTCCACTCCTTCACAAGGCATGACGTTTCGGTGCTGGTGTGCACTGAAGGCCGAACTTGATTCCGATGAGGCACTGCTTGGAGTCTGCTGCCGTCCCGCAATCCATCCAAAGAAGAAAGGATGGTTTAGCGGTCCATCTCAGGACCTGCCCGCCGTGGCCATGGCAGTCACCGACCGTCGATTGATCGCGGTCTCGACCGGCGTGGAAGAGACGGACGACCTTTACGGAATCACGGTTCGATGCGTGCCAATCTGCAATCTGACCGCAGTCAACCTTGGTGATTTCGGCGACGCGTTGATGCTTTCTCTGAAGCTAAAGAGCGGGCTAGAGTGGAAGACTCTCTTTGAACGCGGCCAGAGTGTATCGACGGCGCAATACTGCGATCTTCTGGAACGAGTGGACCTGGGCTCGCGACATTTGGCAGTCAACATTTCACCATCGCGGTCGCCAGTCTGAATCGGATCGATTTTTCTGAGTTATCTGCGGCCCATGCAATAGTCCACGTACAGAATGTGAGATTTGATCTGGTCGCCGGCTCTGTATTGCGGGAGTTGCGCCATTTTCAACATCTTGAGAATGGCGCCTGGGTTGCCATCGCTCCACTCAACAAGCGATGACAACACCGTCTCCAAATTGGAAGCCCAAAGTTCGGTTCTTTCGGCTTCGCGTTGCGCGAATTCCAAAGCGACTTGCGGCGGAAAGTTCTTCACTTCCAATCGCTCCGCCTTGTTCGCGCAGAGAGGGCGCAGTGCGCCAATATCCTCCATGTGCGGTGATCGCGATGCAAAGATCACCGGCGTACGCCCGTAGTAGTGCAGATCCTTGATCATGCCCGTCACAACGCGGGAGGGGGCATCCAAATGATCGAGAACCATTAGAAAGGGACGGGTATCAAGAGCCCGGTGGACGATGCCCTTCAAGGAGGACGTGGAGAGATCAGCGATGTTTTCAGGAAGTTTAACTTTGCCGTCCGCGGAATGCAGCGCTTGTATCAGTGTCATGACAAATTCACGCGGCGATCTCATTTGCGCGATGTAGACCGCAAGCGGCTGGCTACCAACGAAGGTCTGAAGGAGGCGAGATTTACCCACTCCCTCGGAGCCATGCACCAGTAAGGATTTGCGAATCCTGGCCTGATTCCGAAGGCGCCCCAACTCCTCTTCGCGCTCAACAGTATTCAGATATTCAGGTGTCGGAACGCGTTGGACAGGAGTTGAAGGCATCGCTGTTGGATCTCTTTCTCTGAACGCACCTAACCGGCGTTGCTTTCCAAGTAGCGCTGATAACTGGCCCGGATGCACTCTTGCGCAGCATCCCGGTCTTTCCAACCGAGCGCCTTGGTGCGCTTGCCTTCGAGGTCCTTATAAACCGAGAAGAAGTGTTCAACCTCAAGCAGAAAATGACTCGGCACTTGCTTGTAGCTGTCAACGTCACCGAATCGCGGATTGCCTGTGGCGTAGGCCAGAACCTTCTCGTCCGGCACCCCTTGGTCCAGCATTTCGAAAACGCCAATCGGACGGACGGAACAAACGCAGCCTGGAAAAGTAGCCGAATCCGTCAAGATCAGAATGTCGAGAGGGTCGCCATCCTCGGCAAGGGTCTGGGGGATGAAACCGTAGTCTCCTGGATAATGAACGGGCGAATGGAGGTTTCGGTCCAACCGGAAGACATGAAGCTCCTTGTCATACTCATATTTGCTGGTGCTCTCGAGAGGAATCTCGATTACGGCAGTGACAATTTCCGGAACTTTGTCGCCAATGGGAAGATCAAGAAGACTGGTCAATTGTCCCTCTTTCGTCAAATCGCAGGGACAAATAGAAAAACCCCTGCGTAATCACAGGAGTCATCAGCCGTTCCATTTCGGAGGGCGGTTAATGGCGGATTCCTTCGCCAAATCAACTTGTAACATAGCCGGGTCAGTTGCTGCAACCAGGCTTGGCCAAACACGGCTAGACTTGATTACACCCCGAGTCCGACGACTGGGCACGATCGATCGCTCCTCAATTGCATCCAAACAAATGACTGGCCGGGCGACCCGCAATGAAAAGGAATAGATGATGACGAGCACTACGTTTAAGAGAATTCTCGTGGGAGCAAATGGGACTACGGGATCGGAACGCGCTCTCGAAGTTGCGATCTCGCTAGCTGCCAGCATTCACGCTCAGATCATTCTGCTCGGCGTCATAGCCGCGCTTAGCGCGGAAACGCAAGCCGAAGGGTTTGGTCTGGAAGAGGCCTCCAAGGCGCGCGCCGATCTCGAAAAGCAAGTGCGGAGCGCGGAGCGCATAGCCCGCGACCAAGGTGTGGACGTGGTAACAGAGATTTTCGAAGGCGACCCCGAGAAGGTAATTGAGCGCAAATCCGAAGAAGTCTCGGCTGACCTTATCGTTGTCGGACACCGGGACATCGGGCGCGTTCGACGCTGGCTCGAAGGGTCCACTTCTGAGACACTGGTCCGCAAATCTCAGGTCTCAATTCTTGTCGTCCATGACCACCATTCCCTGTAGCGCGACCAGTGTGGAAACCTCCTGTTCTAATCGGTTGAGCCGGTCAATTGCCGACTGTACGGCGGGAGCCCCTTCTTCCTTGACTTTTCGCGCCCGGTCAAGTGCCTGTTCTGCAATACGGCTGATTTCATACAGCAGCTTTCGGATCTCCGCTTCGAGGCGTCCCCGGCTATCCTGAATGCGGTTGAGAACATCGTTCTGTACCCTTGCGCTGTTAATTTCCAACAGGTGCCGCAAGAAATCCCGAGCCTCGTTGGTGATTAATTTGCGTGCGCCCAGAAGCGGCAACAAGACGTCAGCTAACCAGCGCAACGGCGAAGGAGGTTGGGCAGTTCCAATGAAGTCCTCGAAAATGAAACTGGAACGCACACGGAAGCCCTTCTCAGGATCGAGCGCATGGGGCATTCTCGCCAGTTCGTTGAGACCCGCATCGGCAAGCTTTTTCAGAAAGTTGTTTCCCATCTCCACAAATCGAGTGGCCACGGCCCGATATTGTCGCTCGCCCTCCGCCTGCTCGGGTTTGAGCCAAGGCATAACCTTGCGGCGCGAAATCTCCTGCGCGAGGTGCATCACACGGCGCCGATAGTTTGGGCCGAAGCCGAGGGCTATGAACTGTAGATCTTTACTAAATTCCGCCTCAGATTCGATCCATGCGGGACCGAAGAATTGCTTGTGCCTGTCGCCGAAGAGATCTGAAATCCGATGCAGTTCCGCCATAAACAAGTAATCCAGCTCGTGCATCGAGCGCGTAGCCTCGTTGACCGTTTCCTTCATTAGCTCAATACGCTGCTCGGATTCTTCTATTGGCCGCAGAAGCGCGTCACGGTCCTCGCTGATAATAGCCAGCAGTTGTTCGCTTAAGCGCTGGAGGCCTCGGTCACAAGCGGCGCGAACGAGATTTCTGCCCGAATCGTCAACAAGATGATGCAGACTCGCCAGCAGTTTTTCCCAATCCCGCAGGGGACCGCGGTCTTCCATTCGTTCGGCGGCACTCACCTCAAAGACCTCGCCCATCGAGCGATGCAGCTGCCTTTCCAGAATCTCGCGCGTGAATTTAGCCGCTGCCGCGCGCTCCGGATCGCTGGTACGGTCGGCTTTATTGATAACCAGGATCAACTCCTGAACTTGCGTGCCAATTGATTCCACCAGCGCCAACTCCTCGCCCGCAATTGGCGGATCGGCGCCGACCACAACCAGTGCCGCATCAATATGAGGAATGAACGCCTGCGTGGTTGCCGTATTTCCGGTGAAGACCGAACCCAAGCCTGGCGTGTCCACAAAACACATGCCAGATGACAACAAGGGGCTGGGCACAAATACTTCCGCGCCATCCACGGCTTTTTGGTTTTCGGGGTTCAGTTCTTCGGTAACGTACTCCTTCAACTCAGGCATGGCAATGTCCCGCCACATCCCGTCTCGCATTCGAACTCGCGCATGAGGTGCGTCGCCAAACCGAATCACGGTAGGCACTGCCGTTACAGGAATAAACCCGGTAGGAACAACCTCGTAGCCGACCAAGGCGTTGAGCAGGGTGGATTTGCCTCGCTTAAATTGGCCGACACAGGCGACGTAGAAACGTCCTTCGGTGACCCGCGCTGCGAGCTCACGTGCTTCCTCGGCGACAGGCTCCGTTCCAAGTTCTTGAGCTAGTTTGCCGAGTCGCAACAGGCGGAAAGAGCCGTCCGTGGGTACGGGATTCTCAGTCAGGAGGCCTTCGTGGTCAAGTACTGTCAAACTGTTCGTGGATTCCTGCATGTGCTATTACGCTCTTCCCGAGGCTGTCTCCTGCTTAGTCTCCGCCGCGCGCGTGTAACGGATCACCTCGACACGAGACATTGCAATTAGACCCTCTTCAACCATGAGGTCGAGATGAGGAATCAGCTTTTCAATCTGTTCCTCACGGTCGATGACAGTCAGCATGATCGGTGCGTCCTTGGAAAACGTCCAATGACTGGCATGGTGAATTCTAGTGCTGGCTCCGTACCCTTCAATCCCTCGATACACGGTCGCACCTGCCATCCCGAGTTCCATACACTTGGCCACAATCGCCTCATGCAAAGGCTTGCCTTGCCATTTGTCACCCTCGCCGAAATGAATACGTAACATGCGCGCCTGATATTGGTCTTTCATGGTTGAGCCTCCACTCATGCAGAAACATTCCCCGCCTGCGCTTCCGGTAGATCGACGTCCAGCGCGCGGTAGGAGTACTTGATGATGTCCACGTCTGAAAACACGACCAATCCTTCTTCCACCATCTGATCCACGAGCGGAAGGAAGGATCGGAGCTTCTCCTCCGTATCGACTGCCGAGAGCATGATCGAGCAATCGTGGGAGAGCTGGAGGGCCTTGTCTTTGTGAATCCGCCGATGTGCGCCATAACCGAGAATGCCGCGGTAGACAGTGACGCCGGCAATATCGTTTGCTCGCATGGCTTCAACGAGCGCTTTGTAAAGTGGCTTGTCTTTCCATTGATCGGATTCGCCGATATAGATGCGCATCATCTTTGCCTTGCCTTCCATCTTCAGATGCGCAGGGGGAGTGGCCTTTTTCTGCTTCGAGACTTGGGCTGGCTTTGCGAGCGTCGTCTCTTGTACCTCAATCATTCCGGTTCCGGCCAACTCCTCCAACTTTCCCAGAATCTCGTTTACTTTTTCGCGGGATTCAATGAATTCGATTTTGAGCGGAAGGTGATCCGAAATTTCGACGATGCTGGTGGAGTGCATGTGGTGATCCGCGCCGAAACCGGCTATCCCCTTGAGCACGGTTGCTCCGGAGACGCCGCGATAAAAAAGGAAGTCGAGGATGCTCGAATACGTTGGGACTCCGTGATGCGTCGAGCCCTCGCTCAAATAGATTGATACTTTCATTGCCTTTCCGGCAGTCAACATAAGATCCTCCCTCAGGAATGTAGTCCGCGCTGTGACACTAGGAACTCGGCAGCGCGGCCGAGCGAGCCCCATCCTGGTCTTTCCGACTCAGGTTTATCCCGCAAGCTTTCGAGCTCTTGCGTCAACTGCTGGCGGCAGTTCTCAATAATTGCATCGATGCGGGCGGCAACCACGGGCTGAACCTGACGACGAAGTTTGATTCCATGTGGAATGCAGAAGACCGCGTTTGTTCTGAGCCAATCCGACACGTCCGTTCGGTGAATACAACTGACAAATTCGCGAATACGCCGGTCCTCCTCTGCGACAATTTCATTGCAAATATCGCAAGTCGTAACTTCGTTAGAGGTCGGCATCGGTGAATCGACCAGCTTGATGAAGACCTGGGCCGCGGTCAACGCGTTCTGTACTGCCGCCAATCCCCATGTATGAAAGTTGCAGAGGCTATGGGTTTCCTTCTCCGGGCGATTCTGCAGACGGGCCGCCTGATACTCCTTCAGAAAGCGGCAGAAAGGGCAACCGGATTCGTGAAGAACGTCCAGGACCGACTCGTAGAAGACGAGCTGCTTTTGTGTTCTCATCAGAGGATCTCCGCAAGCGCCGAGCCAGCCCACACGGCCACAAGCCCAAGGATTAGACTGCTGACTGCGTAAAGGGCGGCAAGTAAGAATGCGCCAGTTCGAATCGTGGAAAAGGTCTCCCACTCGTACGTCGAAAACGTGCTGTACGCACCGATGAATCCGACTGGTATCAAGAATCTCCAAGCGGGATTCATGTCGGCGCGCTTGGAGAGTACGGTGAGCGAGAAACCAATGATCATACACGCCGTGATATTGATGACAAATGTCCCGTAAGGAAACTTCGTTCCCATACGGCCGGCAATGGTCGTGCCAACCCAGTACCGAGCTATGGACCCGAGTGCGCCGCCGAAAGCGATAAGAAGGTATTTCTGCAAACCTATGCCTCCCTTTCGATGGTTTCGCTTGCGTCACGGCTCTCGTTTGCATTCCAGTTCCGCAACAGAGCCAGGTCTTGTTCGAGCTGAGGTGCGTCGATCGCGCTATCGGAAGTTCCCGAGATCCTTTGGAGCTGAACTCGATAGGCATCTGCGTAGGAACCCACCAAGAGCACTATCTTGCTGACAAACTGGCTGCTCCACCGAGACAACGCATCACCGTAAAGGTGAAGCTCTTGTTTCACAAGAGAGCCCATGTTTTCCCGCAGCGCCTTTTTGATCCGGGAACGTACAAAGCCAGTTCCGAGGAACATCCAGTGGCTCATATTGATGGCTTCGGGGAGTGACGCCAACTCAAAGCGCGGCATGTCGCGCAAGAGGCTTTCCACCTCCTCCGGCGCAGGGACATCGGCGCGCCCCATCTCCTGCGCCACTGTTTGCAGCGTGGAAATTGCACGCTGGCTTACGCCGCGCACGGTCTCTATATGACGTTGCACGGCCTTCCAAACAGCATCATGGAGCCACTCCGAGAGTTGGAGCGACGTGACACGAGCATTGGAATTCATTTGCATCCATCGAAGTGTGCTGTCTGCCGTCTCGTTCAGAACCCTCTCCGGCGTCTCGGCAAGTTCAAAAAAGGCGTGGCTGAGTATGGTGCCTTGTTCTCCGATTTCTCCGGTCACAAGGCGCAATTGCTCTTCAAGATTATGTACATCGCGCGGGATCTCCCGTCCCCTGCGCTTTGTCTGGTCGATAGTCGTCTCCAGGGCCGCGATCATTGAACTACGCAAGGCTCCGATTTTTCTCGCAACAGAGGCATTCCTGAGATTTCGGGCCTGGTCGAATCGAGGAAGCAACTCCCGCTCAAAGAAATGATCGAGCAGGATGGCGTGGTTGGGCAGTGAGCTAACGGGGTGCACATTCATCCCAAGGCCCAATTCGGCTTGCAATTGTTCCTGGATATAGGCAGTCGCCCGATGGAGATCCCCTGCCGCAAGCAGGTCAGCCTTGCTGAGCAGAACGATAGCCGGAATTCCGCCTTCGTAGAGCAGACGCAGAGTCCCAATGTCTTCTTCATTCAAGGCCGTTCCTGCGTCAATCAGAAGCAGCGCAAGGTCACACGACGGAAGATAGGCAAGGGTTTCCGCAGCACCCCGTCTGGCCAGGGAACCAAGTCCCGGCGTATCCACTAGCACGATGCCCTCTTTGAGGCGAGGCGACGGGACTTCAACAACCGCACGCACCACATTCCGCAGATTGCCGGGATTCCCTTGTTCCGATACCAGCTTGGCAAGCTCTTCGAGCGTGACGGTCTCTTCTCTCCCGTGGCCATACGCCACGTCAGCGCGTAAGGTTGCTCCATAGCGTAATTTCGTAGGCACAGCGGTAATGGGGTTAATGCCTACTGGAAGAACATCTGTGTTCAGGAGCGCATTCAGAAGTGAGGATTTTCCACTACTCACCCGACCGAAGAGCGCCACTTCCAGGTTGTTGTCTTCCAGGCGGGACGCAAGCGAATCGATACGCGACCGGAATTCCACTAACCCGTGACGAGTGATGAGTTGCTCGATCAATCGCAAAAGAGCAACATCGTATCCGGTTTCTTCCAGCTTCTTAAGACGCGACTCCAAATTGGTGCCCAGCTCCTGGCGGAGATACCGTTCCATTCCGCTCGCCAGCGAGCGTAGCTCGTGGACTACGCCATTGAGCTCGTTCACCGCATCCTCTGGCACGGGGCCGCACCCGCGCATGTAACTGGGTCGGAGTTCCTCGATCGCGATGTCGATAAACGTAAGGTCAACTTTGATCGAACGCGTGACTGGGATCTCCGGCGATTCCGGCTTCATGTGCTGCCAGTCCAAGGCTCTTAGCAGTTGAGACCGAAGTCGGCGAATATGGTCTTCGATCACCCGCGCCTGTGCAGGAGTGATGTCAACGACGTAACGGGGAAATGGGGAAAGAGATGCTGCGGAATGGAGAACTTGTTCGATCTCGCTCAACATCTTGTCGATGTATTGGCAGGTGATGATCAGGCGTCGCTGCTGGGTTTCGTTCAGCTCCCCTGGGTGTCGCGCTTTTACGATTTCTAGTCCGGATTTGGGCATGACTCCTCCAAGTTTTCTTCAGCTTCGAGGAGTCATCTGCCCAGTAGAGCGGTCTTCAGGTGGACTCCAACACCCACAGTTGCTTGCTATGCCTTTACTGCCTTGTGCCACCGCTCATACACGCTGGCGCCGGCGTACCGAGCCTTTGCCCCGAGCTCGTGCTCGATCTCCAGAAAGCGGTTGTATTTTGCGATGCGCTCGCCACGGCTGGTCGAACCCGTCTTGATCTGCCCCATACCGGCGGCCACGGCCAGATCGGCGATGCTGGTGTCATCGGTCTCACCGGAACGGTGTGAAATGACCGCGCCGTATCCGTTCTCGCGGGCAATCTGAATGCATTCGAGCGTTTCCGTCAGAGTGCCGATCTGATTGAGCTTGATCAGAATGGCATTGGCGATTCCGTCTTTGATGCCTTGGCGGAAGATCGTTGGGTTGGTGACAAAGTTGTCATCGCCGATCAACTGAATCCGGCCCCCAAGAGACTTGGTCAGATGCTGCCAGCCGGCATGGTCGTCTTCGGCAACTCCATCTTCAATCGCCCAGATCTCCGGATAACGGTCGAGGACACCTTTCCAGAAATCGACCACCTGTTCCGGCGACTTTTTGCTCTTGTCCGATTTGTCGAACGCATAGACACCGGCTTCAAAAAGCTCGCTGGTGGCCGGATCAAGCACGAGCACGATATCCTTGCCGGCTTTGTAACCTGCCTTCTGAATGGCTTCAAGAATCAGCTCGATAGGCTCTTCATTGGATGTGCACTGTGGTGCGAAACCGCCTTCATCCCCAACGCCTGTGTTGTAACCCTTCTTGTGCAGAACGGACTTCAGTGCGTGGAAGGTTTCAGCAGCCGCTCGCAAGCCTTCGCTGTAGCTAGGCGCGCCCACCGGAGAAATCATGAACTCCTGAAAGTCCACGTTGCTGTCCGCGTGACTTCCACCGTTGAGCACGTTGAACCAGGGCGCTGGAATCAGATTGGCCTTCTCGCCTCCGAGGTATGCATAAAAGGGAAGACCATGGTCCGAAGCAGCCGCCCGCGCGACCGCGAGAGAGACACCGAGAATCGCGTTGGCGCCAAGGCGCGCCTTGTTCGGCGTCCCGTCGAGTTCGCACAGCTTTTTGTCCAATCCCTTCTGGTCGTTGGCATCAAATCCGTGAATGGCCTTTTGAATCTCGCCGTTCACGTGATTTCTCGCGTTCAGTACGCCCTTGCCCCCGTACCGCTTTTTGTCACCGTCGCGGAGTTCGACTGCTTCCCGTTTGCCGGTAGATGCACCGGAGGGTACCTTCGCCGTTGCCTTCACCCCGTTGGCAAGGGTTGCCGTGACTGAGAGGGTTGGATTCCCGCGGGAATCAAGAATTTCGAGCGCTTCAAGTTTTACTACTTCAGACATGATGCTTACGCTTTCTCGGCTGCAAAAGCCGTCAGTTGTGAGGAGTTCAATGAGTTGTTGTCGAGCGGCATGTGAGAACAGAATTGATGACAATTACGATTCCTCTGTGCCCCACCGCTCGCGTGTTTCGAGATCTTCATAGCTTGGTTATCCGATCAATGGACGATCATCACCGGGCAGTGCGCATATCTCAGCACGCGTTCGGAGTTCGAGCCTAGCATCCAGCGATGGAGGATCGTATGGCTGCGCTTGCCCATCACGATAAGACTGGCCTGGATCGTGTCCGCCTTATGGATGATTTGTTCCGCCGGATGGCCCAGAACCACGTCGGTTTCGAGTTCGATGTCCTTTTGCTTGGCGCGTTCGCGCAACGAGACAAAACTTTTCTCGTAGCGCTCTTGGCCGTCTTCCAGCACTGCGTGAAACTCCGCGCTCTCGGCGGGTTCGGGCGGCCGAATTACCGAGATGACGAAGAGCTTGGCTTTCATATCGCCAGCCATTGCAAGCGCAACATCGAGTGCGTGCTCTGCATGAGGAGACGCGTCGAATGCGACCAATATCCTTTGAATTCCAACAAATACCGGGCTTCCCATACTGATCACCTAACCTTCCTCTGCGGGTACTGGCCGCATGACTTCCTGCTCTGCTTTCTTACGTGCTTGTAAGTGGGGAAGAAGATGCCGGGGAAGAAAGAACGAGTTGGCAATCACGGTGGGTATGACTGCGCTCGCGATGACCGTGCCCACGATATAGGAATATTGCGCCTGCGTGATGATCTGATGATTGAGGCCAAACAGTGCCGATATGGTCCCAAATGTGAGGCCTGTTGACATCATTAGCGTGTAGTAGGCCCCAGCCTTGCCGTCATACTTGTGAATCCTGACTGCCGGATACACAGCAACCGCCTTGAACAGTGACTTCGCCCCAAACAGTACGAGTAGCGTGACGGGCGCAGCCATCAACGCGGGCACTGACACAAACGACCCGGCGCGGATGAAGTAGAACGGCGTGAGTAGTCCGAAGGTAAGTGTACGCAGACGGCGAATCAGTGAATGGTCTTTTCCGACCGTTCCCGCCAGCACCATGCCGATCATGTAGGCCGGCAGCACTGCTTCGCTTCCAGCCCAGACCGCCAGTCCTCCCATGGCAAAGAGAAAAAAGAGAATGTACTTGGCTTCGAGTTCGGAGACACGCCCGCCATATTTCTTGAAGAACCGCGGTGTAAGAAAGGGAAGCACCACGAAGACCACAATAGAGACCACCACAAAGATCACGGTCTTGATGGTGAACGGGGAGAAGATGAGTCCCAGCGCAATCACGGTCCCGAGATCATTGATGAAGCAGGCGGCCAGAATCGCCTTGCCGTACTCCGTGACGTTGAACCCGAGTTCCAGCAGCACGGCATACACGACGGCCACCGACGTCGTCGAAAGAGCGACGCCCACGAGCCAACTGGGCATGATGGCCCAATGCAGTACGTAGTGTGCAATTGCCGTGCAACCGAGAAACGGGCCAAAGAATCCCGCCAGACCAATGATCGATGCTTCACGCCACTTGGTCTTGAAAATCACGGGATCGAGTTCCGCACCGGCAAGGAACGTCAGGACGATTGCGCCAGTTCCCGCCAGGAAGGTGATCCACTGCGTATTGCCTGCAAGTCCGCCCTGCGCAAAGCCGAAGAACCCGGTAAGGAACACGCCAATGACCAATTGGGCGACGGTGCCGACCACAATCTCAGAAAGCGCCGTCGAGATCTTGAACCAGATCGCCAACAGCGTCGCCGCCAAAGCCAAACCCACCCAGAGCGCGCAAAGAGCCCAAGTGTTCGTCATGAATACGAACTCCTAGATTGTCGTTCAGGGACCCGGCCGGGACATGACTCCGCAACAGGATTCCCTGTCAGGAGTCATCATCTGTCCGGCCTATTGGATGGACAGCGGTTAAAGGTGAACTCCCTCACCTCAACGTTGAGTAAATCGTAGGATTTCGCGGCCGGAAAGTCAAGTGATCGCCGATACACCGGTCAATATGGCCAGCGCGTGGGTGTAGTACTGCAATGGGCCTCCTATACTGGCGCAGGCATCCCGAATTATGCTCTTGTCACATGGGAAATCGATCGCCGGCGCGGGGGGCAAGGGTGAGAAGACAATTGATTATTGGGTTTTTGGCAATGATTGCCGGTTCCGCAGTGTTCGCTCAAAAATACCTCGTCACTCATACCATTCCGCTTGGGGGCAATGGCGCGTGGGACTACCTGAGGGCCGACACGGAGTCGAGACGACTCTATGTTTCACACTCTGGCAATGTCGATGTGTTGGATCTCGATACAGGGCAAGAACTTGGCAAGCTGACAGGCTTTGGCTTCATTCATGGCATCGTCATTGTGAAGGAGATAAACACGGGCTTTCTGAGCGACGGGCAGAAGAACCAAGTCATCTCATTCGACCCAACCACCTTGAAGATCAAGGGCCGAATCACGACTCTGGCGAATCCGAACAGCATGGTATACGACCGGTCCTCAGGGCGATTGTTTGTAGGCCACAAGCCCAGCAAATCCATCACCGTCATTCGAGCTAGCTCTGGCGAAATTGAAAAGGTGATTCCTCTAGGAGGCGTCCCGGAGTTTCCTGTGACTGACGGGGCCGGCTCTATATTCGTCAATATCAATGACCAAAGCGAGATCGTTCGAATTGACGCAACTTCGATGACGATCAAAGCGCGCTGGCCGCTCAAGCCCTGCCAGTCTCCCTCGGGGCTGGCATTCGACGAACAGAAGAACAGGCTCTTCTCGGCATGCGATAACAAGCTGATGGCGGTAATGGACGCGGGCACGGGGAAGTTGATAAGCACTCTGCCAATCGGTGACGGCCCAGATGCGGCGACCTTTGACCCGGAGACTAGACTCGCCTTTTCCTCAAATGGGGATGGGACGCTAACCGTGATTGCGGAGCATGGCGACGGTTATGCAGTAGTACAGAATCTGCGAACTGAAGTGGGAGCGCGAACAATGACGCTCGATATCAAGAACCACAGTATCTATCTTCCGACTGCTAAGCTTGGACCGCCTCCCGCCCCGACGGCTGAAAATCCCAATCCTCCGAAGCACCCGACCGCGGTCGCGGGCACGTTTCATTTGATTGTTGTCACTCCAATTGCAAGTCGATGAGCAATGCGGACCGAGACAGAATTCACCACAGGACGGGCTGATCACCGATGAAAAAGCGTTTGAACAGTTTTAGCTCCCAAATCACCCAGCAGAAGTCGCAGGGCGCCTCACAGGCAATGCTCTACGCCACGGGACTCGACGAAGCTGACATGAATAAACCGGAGGTCGGAATTGCGAGCGTCTGGTTCGAGGGAAACCCTTGCAATATGCACTTACTCGCATTGAGCGAGAAGGTGAAGCAGGGCGTCAAGGCCGCTGGTCTGGTAGGAATGCGTTTTAACACAATCGGCGTGAGCGATGGAATTTCGATGGGAACTGATGGGATGAGCTTCTCCCTTCAATCGCGCGACCTGATCGCCGATTCCATCGAGACCGTCATGTCAGCCCAATGGTATGACGCGAATATTTCGATACCAGGCTGCGACAAGAACATGCCTGGTTGCATTATTGCCATGGGAAGGTTGAACCGGCCCAGCCTGATGATCTACGGGGGAACCATCCGAGCCGGGCATCACGGTCCAGAAAAGCTCGACATCGTTTCCGCATTCCAGAGCTATGGCCAGTTCATTGCGCACTCGATCAGTGAAGAACAGCGCCAAGCGGTGGTCCGTCACGCCTGTCCGGGCGCTGGCGCGTGCGGGGGAATGTACACAGCCAACACAATGGCATCGGCAATTGAAGCACTGGGTATGTCTCTGCCATACAGTTCTTCAACTCCTGCAGAAGATCCCGGTAAAGAACGAGAGTGCTTCGAAGCCGGAATGGCGATCAAGAATCTTCTCGAACTTGATTTGAAGCCCAAGGACATCATGACTCGTGAGGCATTCGAAAATGCAATCACGGTCGTTTGCGCACTTGGAGGCTCAACCAACGCGGTCCTCCATCTGATCGCGATGGCGCGCTCGGTAGATGTGCCGTTGACCATCGACGACTTTCAACGAATCAGTGAACGGACGCCTCTTCTCGCGGACTTCAAACCAAGCGGCTCGTACGTAATGGAGGATCTGCATTCTGTCGGAGGTCTTCCGGCCGTCTGCCAGCTTCTCCTGAAGGAAGGCCTTCTGCACGGCGATTGCCTGACGGTAACGGGGAAATCACTCCGCGAGAACGTAATCAAATTGCCTGGACTTAAGGTCGGCCAGAAGATTGTCAGCCCGGTTTCAGCACCTCTGAAATCATCCAGCCACATTCGAATATTGAAGGGGAACCTGGCTCCAGAAGGCGCGGTTGCCAAGATCACCGGCAAGGAAGGACTGCGGTTTTCGGGACCTGCGCGCGTGTTTGATTCAGAGGAAGACATGCTTGACGCTCTTGAGCACGAGCAAATCCAGAAGGGTGACGTAGTGGTCATTCGATATGAGGGTCCAAAAGGTGGACCCGGAATGCCTGAAATGCTTACTCCGACATCAGCCATCGTTGGTGCTGGACTCGGCAAGGACGTTGCACTCATCACAGATGGACGATTCTCAGGGGGCTCTCACGGTTTCATCGTCGGACATGTGACCCCGGAAGCCCAAGTTGGCGGTCCCATCGCCATACTGAAAAATGGTGATCGGATCGATATCGATGCAGTTGCGAACACCTTGTCGGTGAAGATCTCCGAAGAGGAACTTTCGGCCAGGCGAAAAGCATGGCGCATGCCCGCTTACAAGAGTGTTCGCGGCACCCTGGCTAAATACATTCGTCTGGTCCAGAGTGCGAGCAATGGGTGCGTTACCGATGAGGAAATCACCAGCTGATATACCCAATTGCGGGCCAAATCCTAGATCGCCGGCTGCACAGTTGATGACTGCTCTTGCTGTTTCACCACCCATATGAACATGGGAACCGCGCACAGCTGCGTCGCGACGCAGAAAACAATTGTTCCAGTAAGTGAATAGTCATACAGGAAGCCAATCGCCGCGCTGCCCAAAAACCAGAAGACGCCGTAACCTGCCGTGAATAGTCCATAAGCGGACGCCCGCCGCTCCGGCGAAACCATCGGCGCGACCACCGCCGGAATGATAGATTCATGCACTCCCATTCCCAGGCCCCAGACAGCCGCGCCGATCAACGCGGACCAGAATTGGCCCAGAAACACGAGCGGCGCAAATGCCGCAGCAACGACTGTAAGTGGGATAAGCAGCTTGATGCCGAATCGATCGAACAGGCGCCCAAAAACAAGAGAACCTGTGCCGCTCACGCCCATGGCGATCGCGTAAGCCACCGGCACCAAATCCTTAGGAACGGATGAAGTCTTCGTGAAATGGTACGCGATGAGCGGAAAATCTGCGAAGCCAGCCGCGACCAGCGCCGCGCCCGTCATATAGATCCAAAATATGCGCGGCAAACCCTTCGACTTTACGTCGCCTGTCTTGACTTCCAGATCGTGCGGGTTCGGGTAGAAGTGGCGCGCTGTGAGCACGAGGCTAAGACAGATCACAGTCGGAATCAGGAGGGCGGCAAATGCCAACTGATAGCTTCCACGCCAGGCGAGAATCGCGGCGACCAACAATGGGCCGAACAGCGCGCCAAATTGGTCCAATGCTTCATGTATACCGAAGGCCCACCCAAACCCAATCTCACTACCGGCATGAGAGAGCATCGCGTCGCGCGGGGGATTGCGTGTCGCCCTGCCGAAGCGTTCGAGAACAATCAGTGCGGCGGCCATCGGCCAATTATTCGCCAGCGCTAGCGCTGGCACGGCCAGCAATTGCACGAAATAACCGAAGATTGCAATCGGCCAAAAATTGCCGGTGCGGTCGGCCCACCGCCCCGACACCAGGCGAAAGCCGTAGCCGACTAATTCGCCGAATCCGGTCACGATGCTCACAACCGTAGCGCTCGCTGCGAGGCCAGCAAGAAAAGGGCCATAGACACTGCGTGCCCCTTCGTAGGTGAAGTCGGCAAAGAAGCTCATCACCCCGATTACGAGTACGAAGCGCATTGCCATTGCGCGCTTTTCGGGTTTCCCGACGTCGCCGGCGATCTTATTCTTGTCCACGATTCTCCTTTGGAATGTGAAGTCGCAGTATTACTGTATTCAGGTGCGAAAGCAGTTGTTCTCGAACGGCCCCATCGGTCGTTTATATCTCTTGGACGTTGGGTAGCTCTTCGGGATTTGCAGGGAGTCAACCGTTGGCTAGGAGCCTAGGCAGATCCCGTGAACCTGCAAATGCGCCCACGAAACCGATTTGGGGCTGCCTCAGGCGCACCAATTAACCCGCCTACTCCGTAACCAGGCATATATAAGGATAAAGAGGCAAAGCTTGCGGCATCTTATAAGAACGAGAGAATCTCATACTCTACTCAAAATAAAAGAGATGCTCTCTGTACCGTATTTGCACCGAAGGTCTATTTTCCATTCCCAGTGCGCGACGAAGACCGATCATGCCATGAAGCTAAGTTGCTGTATATCAGAAGTATATGGGCAATACAGTTTGCTGCCGGGAGGGGAGTTGAACCCCCATGAAGTTGCCTTCGTCGAATTTTGAGTCTCTCAAGAATACCGTAAGTCTATGATAAATAAGCGAAATCGAGCGTGATGTCGGATATCCACAAGTGCCTGCCCATCAGCAACTTAGCGTAATTATCCGTAATCAAGCCAAACTGATGTCTGTAGGAAAGAGGCAGGCGCGCATATCGCTGAGTGGGTGAAGAGCAACATTGCAGCGGATGAGCAAGGAAGATTCAGGGAAATGGCCGAGTCCGACCTTCTCAGCCTGCACGAGGGAAATTTCGCGCGTCTGCAAGTCCGACCGAGCGAATTCGCGGCCTGGCAGATCGTGTGGGAAAACAAGGAATTGATCTTCCCTGCTCCGGAAGAACGGCATGACGCCAGTCGTGACGCAATCGTGTTCTGGGGTCAGGACAGGGCGCAGCGGATACGATGCGCCATCAGCAGAGAAGCGCTCGATGACCATTTCCACGGCGACAACAGAAACAAGCTCGAAGTGTTCCGCGAAAATCGCCCGGCCATTGAAGGCATCGCGCGAAGCAAATACCTCTCCGACCATGTCGAACCGGACGGAACCGTCCTGATACGCACGGCAGATATTCCCGATTGAGGAGACGCAGCGTGGCTGGAGTTGATGAAGATCATGTTAACGACGGTGGAGTGGGTAGTTCGCAGAGTTCCTCTACATCCAGAGCACTGCGTCGTTGGGCGAGAAGGTCGCTTGGGCGATTGATCGGAACTGCAATCTTTATCCAGCACGGTTCGGGTTCCTGGCCATCGAGTAAGCTTTGGGAACAATCGTCTTATGAATGAACTTCATTCCTTACCAGAATCGATAAGCCATCCTCACAAAATAGTTCGCCAGACTTGTCGCGAAAAAAGCATCGTCTTGCCACTATTTGTACGGGGCGCTTAAAGATTCGCCGCACCAGTCACGGATTGGGGCTGTAGCGTCATTCGGCACTTGTCGGAAGGATTGCGGTACCCGGAAAGGTACGGGGGGAGGATCCTGAAATCGAAAACAGGTATCTATTCGGACGCTTGGCTCTGTTTCTTCTTTTCACGCAGTTCCATCAGCAGGCGGGTACATTCCGCGCACTTGAAGATGTGTAGATCGTTGAGTTCCGCCAATGTTACATCGCTGGGATTGTCGATCAAGTTCCTCAACACGGCTGGGTCGGGACATCCCTTGCGCTCCGGATTGGGATAGTGGGCTAGAACGTGCTCCTGTAGTTTTTCAAACAGAAGCGAATCGTCTTCGTTGTCGAACGGGATAGATGGATGCTCAGTCAAAGTCACGGCGTCCTTTCGAAATGAACGAGACAATGCGACATTCATGATTCATGCTGTTCTCCTTCCTGCTGTTCGCGGATTCTTTCAATCGCTCGTTTGCAACGGAGACGCACGGCTGCCTCAGTAGTGACAGGGCAGAGGTCGCGGGTCCATTAGGGGTCCGATAACGGTTGCCATGGGTTCCTCAGAGCGCTGAAACTGGCCACTCGCTACGCCTGGTTCCAATGAGTTACGCGTTTCTGATTTGTTGTCACGACAGGGGTCGGCAAGTTTGGTCCTCGTAAACGCCTATGTTGCCAGAACGGATTCTGGAATGGCGCAAAATCGTCTTACCACTCAGGGCACCCTACATAGTGCCGTGGAGCTAATCAACCGGAGATCAGGTTCTCGTTTCCAGTCGTGGGCTACCTGCCCTCTCTTTCATGCCTGGGCGTTTTTATTCTGTCGCGCAACGCCGATTGTGCGGACTGGCGGACCTGCTCAACCCGGTCAAGAACCTGTCTGCGCTTCCCTTCGTCAATCGTTAACTGGAAGGATTGCTGGCCGTCCGGGGTCTTGACGACAGCGACCGTCAGAATGCCACCGACGTTGGCCTTTGGCTCGGGTTCTTGAGACGTTTTCAGGATCTGGAGCATTTGTTGGGAGTGCGCAGCCGGCTGGAGGCACGAAAGAAGCAGGTGCACGTCGGCCTCGTTCGTAAAGAGCAATTCGCTTGTCGCCTCGTTTTGCAACCTGGATTCATGGGCATGGAGACGAGCAGCCTTGATTTGGAGTGGATTCGCGACAAGCTGGTGCTGGCGGAGGGCGTCCCGCATCTCCGGGTCGGTGAATTCAACGAAGATGCCGTTCTGAACAGAGGCTTTGACCACCTGCCGCTTCCAATCGTCGCCGCCAGAGCACGCGATGCGCGATCCGTATTTCTCGACGGCCATCTCCAGACCAAAGACGATTGCTGCCTCATTCTGGTTGAGCACGGTCACGCGCCGCCCACGGTCGATGACGGAAAGCTTTCCATTGAGCGTGTACGAAACATCCCCAGTAGTCCGGTTGATAGTCCATATACGGGCTGTGGCAATTTCTCCGGCGAGATTCTCCGCCCTCTGTTGAGCAGCGAGCCGTTGTTGCATGAATTCGGACCAATCCTTGTTCTCCTCATTCGTTGCGGGGCCAAGATGAAGGGCATTGGCTTCAAGCGTGGTCTCTAGTCGCCGCTGGTTCCGCTGATCCGCATAGCGCCATCCGCGCAACTGTGCCGCCGCTCGCGCATCGCCCTCGGCGGCGCGTTCAGCAACCCATGTGCGCAGGTTCTTCGGGAACTGTGCTTGGCGCGTCTTCTGGGTGGACGATTTGAGCGTTCGCAACTCGATGACGGACGCGGCCACAGCCTCCGAGAGCAGGATCTTCTTCGCGGGCCACGGCAGTGCCAATGTGCGGATTTCCTTCTTGCGTTGCTTCAGCCGGGCGAGAGCCTGTTGCCGGTCCTCTCTACCCTTTGCAGTAATGCCTTTGCAGACAGCCCTTTGCTGATTTCGGTATTGATTGTACTCGGCCATGAGAGCGTTTCTCTCCCGGAGTCGTTGCTCTCTTCGTTCGTCGCGTAGCGCCTGATTACGAACGGTAGTACGTCCCGTTTGTGTAGGGGGAGTTGGAGGCGATGTCGAAGGTTCCTTCCACGGACCAAGAACCTGCTCGGTCTCCTTACGTTTCTCTTTACCAGCAAAGTTTTGACGGAATACATCGGATGCTTTCACGCGGATGTTGTGGTCAACAGCGAGAACTGTGTAGCCGCCCGCTTCGCCCTTCTCCATGTGCAGATGATATTTTGCAAGAAGTGTATGCAGAGCTTCCCACGAGGCATTCTGGCGGGTTAGCAGCGTTCGTACACGCGGAGCAACTTCCCGGCGCACATAGGTCTGGAGGGACTCCTCATCGTGATAATGCTCGTACCGGGCGGCGGCACCATTCGCCTGGTCTTGAATCGACCTGGACTCATTGCGCTCGGATCGGGATGTTCGCACAGCCTTCTGTGTGGCCTCGTCCCAGCGGGTCGGGCCGGCTGTGTGGGACCAACCATACTTTGCTTCGAGCGAGCGTACTCCCGCGTCAAGAGTAATCCAGTTTCGATACGGTGTGTGGGCTTTGTACGTTTCGGGATGGACCTTATTCAGCATAATGTGAATATGGAAATGCTTCTTGTCGTCGTGGGCGACAACAACGTATTGGTGGTCCTTGTAGCCAAGTTGGTCCAGGGTGTATTCCGCAGCATCAATCCATTGTGCGCGAGTAGGCCGTTCGCCTGGGGGCCACGCAAGTTCGTAATGGCACACTGCATCGTCGCAACGTAGGTTCAGAGATTCGACGGCTTTCATCTCCGCTGCCGCTGTGTCGATACCAACAAGGTTGTTCGACAATACGGCTTCGCCTCGAAGCAGAGTCTCTCCGGTCTCCGGGTCAGCCTCTTTGGTGAGGTAGTTCAGCAGTCGCTTAAAACTGCTTCTCGACTTCTGCTTGCTCGGTTGGACCTTGGCGATCATGTACACTCCCCGCGCAGACCTGTTTGGCGATCATTCCGATTCATCCTCCTTTTTAATTACGGCTCGCAATGTCGTGGTGATCCCTGCAAGAACTGAGTTCAGTTCATTGCGAAGCGCTGCTTCGTATGGGTGACCTTTGATCTGCATGAGCAGATGTTTCTGAAGGCCGCACAAACTGCTTAATCGGGCAATTGCCTTGTCGCTTACGCGCGATTGAATTCGCTTATTGAGCGAGCATCTTCGGACGTACTCGCTCAACGTCAGTCCAGCTTTGTCGGCCTGTATCAACAGAGTGTTCTTCTCTTCGTCTGTGATGCGCACCTGAATTCTTGTCGTTGTGCCCTTTGCTCGTTTGGGTCTTGGCATTGCGTTTCGTCCTTTCTGCGGGGTCTCGGGGCGCAGCCCTGAGCGAGATGCGCAACCAATTCTCCGAGTAGCCGGAGGCGGATTGGAGAATTCGTGGTGGGACGCGCGAAACCCCGCAGGGGTTTTGTGAGTACCAGCGCCTACCTCGCCGTGCCTCTTAGCAGTTTCGACTTTACATTAATACATATCTGCTGTCAAATTTGTGTTATCGTGTACACATCCCGTTGGTAAGGATGGAGATGGGGAGACGCTATGGAAAAGGAGCGACGTAAAGCCCAGATGCTTACCGCAGAACAATTCGAGGTCTTTCGCACTCGCCTGGATGAGAGAGGGAATGTACCTCCGCCGCAACCCGAAACATTCATGATGGGTGAGATCGTTCGGGGCGTATACCCTCAGTTGAAAAAGTTGCGGGAGAACGGCTACACGCTGAAGATGTTGGTCCGTATTTTTGAAGAGAATGGCGTTGTAATCACTACCAACGCCCTTTCGACCTATCTGACGAAACTGGCACACAGTAGAGAAGAGGCGCAACCAAAGGAGGCTCGTAAGGTGAGCCCTGCGGTGTCGTCGATTGTTGAGGGAAGGCGTGGACAGTTTCAGATGAAACCGGACGTAACGCTGTAAGAAAGGAGAGAGGTAAATGGCAAGGGTGTTCTTCGTAACAGGCAGCAAAGGCGGTGTTGGGAAGTCTGTGGGCGCGATTGCACTTCTCGACTACTTTGAGATGAGGAATCGAGAGGTTTCGCTGGTGGAGACCGATACAGCAAACCCCGATGTTGGCAAAGCCTACCAGAAGGATGTGAAGTCGTTCTCGCTTGTAAACCTGGATGAGAACGAAGGGTGGCTTGATCTTTTGGACATTGTGGATGCGAGCAAGGACGATGAGGTTGTCGTCAATACCGCCGCACGAAACAACGAAGGGGTCAATCGCTACGGCTCGATGTTCGATGAAAAGCTGCATGAATTCGATTGGCCTTTCATCTCGTTGTTCCTCATCAATCAGCAGCGAGATAGTTGCGAGATGCTGACCGAATACATGAGTGTGGTGAAGCACGGCACAATTCATGTTGTTCGTAATCGGTTCTTCGGCTTGGCGCCATCGCTTTTCGAGTTATACGACACTTCGGCACTGCGGCAGTCGATAGAGGCAAGACAAGGATTGTCGTTGTACCTTCCTCAATTGGCTACGCGCGTCACCAATCTCGTACAGAGCAGCCGATTAACACTCGAAAAGGCACGGGAATCTGCAACGCTTGGAAGCCGCGCAGAGATTGAACGGTGGCGTCGCGAATGTGCCCGGAACATCTTCGATAAGGTCTGTGGCGATGATCTCAACAAGTGACGACCTGTACGGCGTTTTTCTTGCAGACCTGTCGGAGGAAGAGCGTAACCGCGTCAGGTCTTACGCTGACAACTTCGGAATCGAGCCGACCGACGCCGTGTGGGCTTTGATGATCGTGCTCGGCCGGTACAGCGACCTGTACGAGGCAGTTCCGGGAAAGATCAACGT
>Ga0224526_1000258_pt1 | contig 25451 bp, 16 predicted proteins | sample CBST25metaG_FD_179878 | JGI IMG/M metagenome (GOLD analysis project Ga0224526, IMG submission 179878) | Peat soil microbial communities from Stordalen Mire, Sweden - C.B.S.T-25 | ecosystem: Environmental > Terrestrial > Soil > Wetlands > Peat | place: Sweden: Norrbotten County, Stordalen Mire...
GAACAGGCGCGAGCCGCCGAGGCAATCCCGGTGATTGTAACTTCCCTTTCCAGGCGCACTTATAGAGACGGCAAACTGGTTCAGGACTTGACGGCCTACGCCAGCGCCGCAAAACGAGTTGCCAGCGAAGAAGATGTTCCAGTCATCGACCTCAACGCAGCCAGCACAAAGCTGCTTGAAACCATGACACAAGAGCAGGCCGACAAGTTCGACGCGGAAACGCATCCAGATGCCGCCAGCAAAGGTCCCGACCGAACGCATCTGAACGCAACCGGCTCCGCTGTCTTTGGGCGCATGGTCGCCGATGGCTTGGCCAGGGTTTGTGTGGAACTCGGACCCGACGTAAAAGGCCAGGCGGAAACGAAGACCACCACACCGTAACACTCGAGCATCCGGGTAACGCTACTCCAAACAAGCCGAACGGGGGAAGCGCCGTCATCGCTTCCTCCCTATTCTTGAGGAACTCAACATGCCGGCCAATCTTTCTTTCACTTACCTCGCCGTTGCCTTGGCTGTTTGCGGAACCGCCGTTGCCCAAGATACACGCCACGTCGTCGAGCCGCATTTCCCAAAGACATGCACGGTTCTGCGCGCCCACCTCTCTGCTCCAGACGGGCAACTCTCTCTTGCCGACGAGCACAATCCGGACACAGTGCGGTTGCAGAGCGCTATCGACGGTTGCCCCGCGGGCAAAGCCGTCGAACTGCGCGCGGATAAGGGCAGGAATGTTTTTCTGAGCGGTCCTTTTCGCCTCAAGGCCGGTGTCACGCTCCTCGTCGACGCCAACGTCGCGCTGTTTGCCTCGCGCGACCCGCACGATTACGATGTGACTCCGGGAAGCTGCGGCGTCCTCTCCGAGAAGGGCCAACACTGCAAGCCGCTGATCGCCGCGGATGACGCGCCCAACAGCGGCATCATGGGCGAAGGCGCGATTGACGGCCGAGGCGGCGCCACGATGCTGGGCCAGAACATCACATGGTGGGATCTCGCGCATCAAGCCAAGGTGACCGACAAACAGCAGAATTGCATGCGCATTCTCAACGTCAACCACTCCAATAACTTCACCCTGTACAAAATCACCTTGCGCAACTCACCCAACACCCACGTCTCCGTATCCCACAGCGATGGCTTTACCGCCTGGGAAGTCAAGATCCTCACGCCGAAGACCGCGCGCAACACGGATGGCATCGACCCCCAGGCCGGAGCAAAGAACGTAACCATTGCCTATTCCACCATCCACACGGGCGATGACAATGTTTCTATCAAATCCGATGCCAGTGGCGCAGCTTCGAACATGTCCATCCTGCATAACCACTTCTACTCGGGACACGGCATGTCTATCGGCAGCCAGACCGCTGGCGGCGTGGACCATGTGCTGGTGAGCGACCTGACTATCGATGGCGCTGACAACGGCCTCCGCATCAAGTCCGACCGCAGCCGCGGCGGGCTCGTGCAGAACGTCACTTTTGAAAATGTATGTATCCGAAATACCCCCAATCCGCTGGTCTTCGTGCCTATGTACACAACCTTTGCCGGAGATAAGCTGCCAGTGTTCCGCGATATTGCGTTGCGCGATGTTCATATACTCACGCCGGGCGCATTCACCTTCAATGGGCTCGACGCGCAGCACAAACTCGGCATCTCGCTGAACAATGTAACTGCCGAGGATCTGCAGAAGTCTGAAGTCTTTGCAAAATACGCTGACATCACGATCGCCGGTACGCGCGGCAATCTCATACCTTCCGGCGCGGACGTCACTGTAACCGGAGCGAATGCAACTGCGGGAGCGCCGCTCGACTGTCAAACTCGATTTGTTGCGCTGGCCACTACAACCTCCACGCCCGAGTCTGCCGAGAAGGTTCTGCCGGAAGACAAGACATTCTATGTAGCCGCCGATGGAACCGGAGATTACTACTCGATCCAGAGGGCCATCGATGTAGCGCCGGCCACGGGCGGCGCGTTGATCCTGGTGGCGCCGGGAACCTATCGCGAAGTGCTGACCATCGATAAGCCGAACATCCAGCTTCGCAGCGCCAATCCCAACGCGAGCAAGACAGTGGTGGTTTTCGACCGCAGCGCATCCCTCAATGGCGGCACTTCTCACACAGCAACGGTCAATGTCTCGGGCGACAATTTCCTTGCCGAGAACATCACCTTCCAGAACGACTTCAAAGCCGCGCATGATCCATATCCTGAAGGCTCGCAAGCCGTGGCGTTGCGTGTCACCGGCGACCGCGCAATCTTCCACAATGTTCGCCTGTTGGGCCACCAGGATACGCTCTACGCAGCCAGCAAAGGTTGCACCGGGACAGGAGAAGCCCGCACCTGCCGCCCCGCGCGCCAGTACTTTTCCAACAGCTATATCGAGGGCAATTTCGACTTCATCTTTGGCGACGGCACGACCGTGTTCGATCGTTGCGAGATCCAAAGCGACCTTCTCGCCGCTGGATTCATCACGGCGCAGAGTAAGGTTTATCCGCAGCAGGACTCCGGTTATGTTATCTACAAATCCAGATTGACGGCCGAGCCCGGAGTAACCAATGTGTATCTTGGGAGGCCATGGCGGCCGTACTCCACAGTTACTTACATTGACACGGAGATGGGCAACCACATTCAACCGGCAGGCTGGCGCGAATGGCTGCCTGGCCAAACGCATTCAATGGAGACGGCCACTTACTCCGAATATGGCTCAACCGGCCCAGGAGCGCATCCCGGCGAGCGCGATCCGCACACCAAATTTCTCACTCCAGATGATGCAGCCCGCTACGCACCGGAGGTCTTCCTCCGTGGAGACGATAACTGGAATCCGACAACGCAGGAGATTCCGCCGCTGCAATAGCCTGCCCGGTAACTCAGGCGGAAGTTCCCCAGCCAAGTCTTAGCGCCCGATCTTCACATAAACTCCAGGTCTCTGACCGGATGAAATGGTGCTATGAGGGGTGAGAGCGCGGGCTGGGAAACCCGCGCTACAGCCGGTCAGGAGACCGGCGCTACACTTTTACTGGTCCATAGCCAGACGGTCAGAGACCTAGCCTCCGCAACCGTCTACCGCGGAACCTGCGCGAGAATCCAGCGCATCAGTTCCTTGCCCGCGGCGAAATTGTCATACGGCTCCGCCAGTTTCCGCCCGTCGGTGTACTCGTTATAGAGCCATGGATCGACCGTCGCGAAAACAGTTCCTTTGCCGTACTTCGCCGTCGCCATCAGAATTCCTTCATCGTCCTGGAACGCCGATACCGCCGGAGACCGCACTGAAATGTTGCACACATCTTTCATGAACAGAGTATGCGGATCATGGAAGATAGGACCGCCGCCGGGAACGATGAGCTTTCCCATCTCGTGCGCGTCCCCGATGACGTGTTTGCGCAGCACGCTGTTGAAGTGAATGCCGAACCGATCGGCGATCAGGTTGAAATGCTCGAGATCGGTATTCGCCGGATCGTTCGCAAGAATGAACAGCACGCCTCCGCCTTTGACCCATTCGGCAATCTGCGCTCCGTCTTCCGGATTCACATAATGCGGATTCGGGTTCTTAGCCAGCGTATCCGGCGAAGCAATGATGTAAACCTGAGCCTGATCGAGCGCCGCGACCGTCGGTTCCGTATAAAGCGTTTTTGTCTGCGCGCCAAAGTTGTGGACGATGTGGCCCAGCAGTGAGTAGCCGTCGTTGCTCTCGTCGTTCCACTTGTAATGAAAGTAGTCCTGCTGGCCAAATGCATCGACCCTCTTCTGGCTGTTGAACCACGCGTCCACCAGAACCGTGTCGCCTCGCCCCAGCTTCGCACTCTTTGCGTTCTCCATTTCCGTGCTTGCCAGCAGAAACGCGCCCACTCCCTTGGGATCGTCGGTCACCACCTTCTCGCCGATGTAATAGGCGTAGCTCCCATCCCGGTAAGGATCGCCACCAAGCCCCCCGACCTTCACCGTTCCTGTAAGTGACACCGAGTCGCCTTGGCCGGGCTGCCCGGTTTGGATAAAGTGACCAATAATACCTTTGTATCCGCGCTCGGCGTTTGCCAGATAACTCTGCGGAAGATAACCCAGCCTGACTCCCTTTGCCAGTGCATAAACAAACATGCAGGAGGCCGACGACTCAAGATAGTTTCCCTTTGCCCCTGCTTTGTCCATCACCTGATACCACAGCCCCGTTTCGCCATCCTGATACCGCGCCACCGCGGCGGCATCCCGATCAAGCTCGGCCATCAACACCTTCCGCCCCGCATCCTGTTCGGGATAATACGAAATCGTGTCAACGAGCGCCATCATGGCCCAGCCCATGGCCCTGGCCCATAATTCCGGGGAGTGCCCGGTTTCCTTGTCGGCCCAGCGCTCTTTCTTCGACTCATCCCATCCGTGATAGAGCAAGCCCGTCTTCTCATCGCGCGTGTGCTCGTCAATCAGCACAAACTGGTGGGTGATGTCGCTGAAAGCCTCAGGATGATGAAACGTAGCCGCATATTCGGCGTAGAACGGCTCCGCCATGTAAAGCCCGTCCAGCCACATCTGATTCGGATATCTCTGCTTGTGCCAGAATCCTCCGGACGCAGTGCGTGGCTGATGCATCAGTTGCTCGTAAAGCAGCGTGGCGGCCTTTGCGTAGCGTGGATCCCGCGTCACGCCGTACAACAACAGAAGCTGCCGCCCAAGCAAAATGCTGTCGAGCTGATTCTCTTGCGCGTTGAAGGTAGGAATAGACCCGTCAACCCCCACAAACTGGTCAACCGAACTTTTGATGTACTTGTAATAGCGGGCGTCGGCGGTGTTGAACCACACCGCATCCATGCCGCGCAGCAGCGTTCCGAGCTCGTAGTTCCAGACCCAATGTTGGCCGGCTGGCACAAAGCGCCCATCGGGCCAGCGCTCGATCGCCGCATTCGCCGCGCGTTGTGACCAGGGCCGCTCTTGGCCATATGCAATCGAAACACTTCCGCCCACCATTCCGGCGAGCAGCATCAACCAAACAAGATTAAGGGCTCTCTTCATTTTGTCTCCGGGTGCTCCGCACTCCAGGTGTCAAAGCGGTCAAGGGCGCGCTTCGATTCGGGGCTGTACCAACTGTAGCCATTCCGCCGCTCTTTGGACAACTCATTGACATTGTCGTGAAGGGATTTGTCGCGGTCCGCAAAGATTGGAATGTCCTTGCCGATCTGATAGTAGCGCGCCCAGATGGGCCCCGCGCCTGGACTGGCCGCAAGTTGGCGTCCGTCCGGTCCACGCTGGTAGCTCTGGCCGTAGATTGCCGTCTTCTTGAACCACGCGGCAGCAGAGCGAATGGCCCGCAGCTCAGCCGCGGTTGGATGCGGCAGATCGTTCATCAGCAGCAACAGCAAGCTGGCGCTCTCGCCTGCGCACTGTGCCGGCGGCTCGTAGTTGCGGCCTGATTCCGGCTTCAGCGTCAATGGATCGTCCTGCTGCGGCCAGACCGTGGCCACTCCGTTTACAACGATTTGCGAGGCTAGAATACAGCGGATTCCGCGCGCGAAGCTGGCGGCGGCGTGCATCCGAACGTTCTTCGGCACAAATGAAAACTCATCCCTGCCATCCGCCGCATGACCCATGAGCTCCACCACCTGGGTCATCGCGTCGTCGTTGTAGGTGATTGCATCGTGATAGCCGCCTTCAAGCGGCCATACCTGCGGCCATCCACCGTTGGGAAACTGCGCCAAGAACAGATAATCCATCCCTCGCAAAAAAGCCGCCACATAAGCCGTTCTGTCCCTGGCTCCGGCTGCCGCGATGACTTTGGCCAGAAAGTTCATTTGCGTCGTTGTGGCATCGTTGTCGATGGTACCCACATAATTCCATTCCGGTTCCAAGGGAGCATCAAAATCGCCGGGAGCAAGAAACCTGGAAAGATTGCCGGGAGTGAATGCCTCGCCTGGGCGACGCGTCTCCTTGCTCATATCCATGTTCTTTCCCCAGCCCCCGGCAGGCGTCTGGAACGAGACAATGACATCCGCGATGTGCCGCGCATCCGCGCTTGCGTACCAGGCAGCGTCGCGATCGAGCGGGATGCTGCGGGCGGAGAATCCATGAGGCGGCTCAGTCGCCTTTTCCATCCCAGCGCTCTTCAACTCCGCCTGAAGCGCGTCTTTGTCCGCCTGCCGCTGCCGCTGGGACCGCTCCAGATACTCAAGCCAGGCGCTCCGCTCTTTGGACGGCAGAAGTGCGATCCGCTCCCGCGTGAGGGGCTCGACTGGAGGATTCGTTCCAATCGTAGTAGCGGCGGAAGCAGCAACCCCCCCAATCAAAACTGCGGCGACAATGTGCAAAGACAATGCGTGGCTCATTTGCTTATCCATGACATAGATTCCTCCGCGGAACGAGAGCAGTTCAGTGCGCCGGACCAGCGGAAGGAGCTGGAATCCATCCATTCAGCCGCAGCCAGTTCTCAAGTAACCCCGGCCATGCGGACAGCGCAGGATAGTTTTGCGCCAGTGCCGTTCCGTGCGGTCCCTGCTCAAAGATGTGAATCTCCGCGGGAACTCCCGCACGAACCAGAGCTGTATAGAACACCACACTGCTGAGCGGCGGAACGGACTGATCCATCGTGGTCGCATAGAGAAAATAAGGAGGCGTATGCGCCGTAACATGCTTGTCAGGAGACATATCGTCCGTCAACTCAGCCGAGGGATGATCGCCGAGCAGCGAGCTCATCGCGCCGGGTTTGGCAACTCCCTCTTGAAGGGTCAGGCCGCCATACGAGCTGATGACAAAATCGGGACGATCGCTTACCCGCTCAATCGGATCGGCGGCTTGCAGGTTTCCTTCGTCAAAGTGCGTTCCCACAATTCCCACCAGGTGCCCACCCGCTGAAAAGCCCCACATACCGATCCGGTCTGGAGCAATTGCGAACGCCTGCGCATGGCTGCGAACCCAGCGCATGGCGCGATAGCCATCCAGTATCGGCGCGGGATAGCGATAGCGGGGCGCCAGGCGATAGGTGAGAACGAAGGCCGTGATCCCGCGCAGATTCAGCCACTCCGCGATGCGCGTCCCTTCCTTGTCATACGCCAGATGTGTGTACCCGCCGCCGGGACACACGATGACCGCTGTGTGCTGGCCGGACCCTGGAGCGCCAAATATCTCCAGATGCGGCTTGTCCTGCTCTTCGGCGCCCACCGCTCCGGGCGCTCCCAAGGGCCACAGGTATTCAATCTGTCCATGCGGCGACGCGACTTCGGACGCCGCGGGTATCGCCGATGCTGAATTCGCTGCGGCAACCTGAGCCGCGGCCTTCGGGTGCGCACACACACAGGCAATGACCAGAAGGGCAAACAGCAACCGCGCTGGGCGCGAGAAGCCGCAAGATGAGAGGGAGACAGGAGAGAGAACTGCGAGCGACTTTGAACCAACCATTGGGGGATCCTGAAGAAAGAATTTATCCAAACTTGAATCGGCACGCGGAAGATCGAGCGTCAAGACTAAACTCTGGAGCCAACCAATTTCAAACGGGGTGAAAGTGGGTCGATTTGGCATGAAGCAGGGCGGATGCCGCAAAGCCGAAAAAGAAGAGGCTGCCGTTTCAAGCCGGCAGCCTCTTCCGCTAAATCGTGGGTTAGGTTAGAACGAGATACGTGCCGAGAACTGTGCAGCCTTGCGTGTGTAGATTGAACTTTGGGTAACCTGTCCAAAGCTCGCGTTGCCTACAGCCGTGCTGGCAACACCGAACTGAGTGTGGTTGGTGATGTTGTACCACTCGGCCCGGAAGTCCAGACTGGACGATTCCGTAATGTGCAGCGGGAAGCTGCGAACCATAGCCAGGTCAAGCTGGTAGTTGCCTGGCCCGAGGAGGTTGTACGGCGCCGTACGCGGCGAGTTGCCAAAGGTGTAAGCAGGCACCGTTGCCGTATTGAGCAGCGACGTCTGTCCAGTTGGAGCTACGGGGTTGATGAACGGACCCGTAGGGGCGGTGGTTGTGCTGCCGATGCTGGGAACGATAAACGTACTGGCGGCAGAAGGGCCCCCATTCGTCGTCGCGTTGTAATTCTGATTGTTTACTCCCTTGCCCCATTTTCCATTCTGGCGCGCCGAGCCCGAGAAGTTCGCGTTGAGCGTGGGCTCGCAGGTGCTGTCCGCGGGATTGGTCTGGCATGACGATCCGGTGACTGCCAATGGTGACCCGGAGAAGGCCTGGAAGACCCCGGAGAACTTGAAGCCTCCGATCACTGCCCGCTCCAAGGTATTTGCGTTGAAAATCGACTTGCCGAAAGGCATATCCCATACGCTGGTCGCGACAAAGTGCTGCGCCTGGTTGGACGTGGACACTGTCCTTTCCATGCGGTCCGCGGGATAGGCCGCTTGCGGGGAACCGGCAATGGTTCCAGCAGGAATGGCGTAGCCGGAGCGGAAGGTGCCGCCGTCGTCGATGCCGCGCGATAGCGCATAGTTAACGTTGAAAATCAACCCGTGCCAGGAACGCATCGAGACCAAGGCTTGCAGCGCGTTGTAGTTTGCGTTGCCAACGTATCCCCAGGAGTCAGAGACCGACTGGAACGGGTAAGGCTTCAAGAGCGTGCTCAACGGCTGAGACGTAACGAACTGACTCAGTCCCGTGCAGGTCAGGCTGTATGTGGTGCAATCCGCGGTGACCTTCGTGGCAGTGGTGCCGGTGTCGGCCAGCCTCGCTCCCAGATACAGATAACTCGGATTGAGCTGGTTAGCCTGGATTCCGCGAGCATTCATGCTATCCAATTGCAGGAAGTGGCCCTCCGAACCCACATAGGTGGCGGTGACTGCCATCGCGTTGGTCACCTGACGCTGGATACCGACAGTCCAGTTTATGTACTCCGGCGCGCGGCCGCCAAGGTACGGGTCGGGATACGTCATGCCCGAGGGTGCTGCCTGATAGCTGGTCGTGCTCCCGCTCAGGGTATTGGTGGTGTAGCCGGTGCCGAATTGCGGACCCGAAGCAACGCCAGTCGCGCCCGTGTAGGTGGGAACCGCGCCAGTGCCGCTGCCCGCAACCCCACTCGAGGCATTCAGAAGTCCAGACATGGCGGTCACATCGTTAGACGACGAGAAAGACGGCCCGGTCGAGAAGCCCAGCGTTCCGATGGAATAGGCAAGGCCGCCCACAGCATCGCCGTGGGAGAACATGACACCGTAGCTGGAGCGAACCACGGTCTTGCTGCCAAGCTGATAGGCAAGGCCAACGCGAGGGCCAAAGTTTTTGAAGTAGTTCTTGACCGGGGAGGAACAGTTGCAGGTTCCGGCGCCGGTACCCGTGAACTGGAGGGCTCCATTGAGGCCGGTCACCGGGTTGGCAAGATTGGGGTTGAAGAAGCTCGCGAAGTTATGCACTTCGGTTGCGGTCGGGAAGAAATCGTAGCGCAGGCCCAGGTCGAGAGTCAGGTTCGGCGTCACCTTCCAGTTGTCCTGGACATAGGGCGAAACGGGGCGGAAGCGCGCGCCGTACTCCGGATGGATGGAATAGTCCGTGAGGCTGCCCTTGTCGATTTGGCCGAGCATGAAGCTGGCGTAGGACAAACCGGTGCTGGCCAGTGCTGTATAGGAGCCTTTTGCAATGCCCGCGGTCTCCGTTACGGCGGCGGCGAGGGTAATGGGGGTAGTTCCGCCCGTGGCGCTAATCGTGTTGTACTGCATCCATGCAACCTGCCCACCGAAGGTGAACGCGTGCTTGCCTACGGTCCACTGCAGGTTATCGAGAGCCGTGAAGTTTGCCCCCAGGGTCACATTGGCAGTTGTGCCGCCCCAATTCGTTGGAATATCCGTGCCTGCGAAGGTCACGATTGGGAAGGTCTGCTGCGCCTGGCCTACCGGGAGTCCAGTCATGCCCATGGTTGATGCGGCATAATTCGGCGTCTGGTTGGGATTGAATGTTGGACCGTTGTACCGGGCATAGCCCCACTTGACCTGGTTGATAAGGTGCGGCGAGAAGACGTGCGTCTCCTCAATGATGCCCACCGCGGTCTTTGGCGCGTAGGTTTGACCGTAGTTGAAGGGGACTGGTCCGACGTTGCGGCCCGCGGTGGTCTGACCGACGGGATTGGAGCTGGCCTGGCGACCGATGGCCGCAATGAACGTGAGCGTGTCCTTGGAATTGACCAGGTAGTCGATGCGGTGTGTAAAGGACCAATTGACCAGGCCGGTGGCGTTGGGAGAAACGTAGTTGTTTTGCAAAGCCGAGCTGATGCCCGTTGTTGGAAGGAAGGCCTGCATCTTCGTAGCGACTGAGGAGAACTCGCTGGACGGGATCGCATTGACCTTAAGGCCAGTCAACGTCGGATTGCCCGCTGGTCCTGTGGTGGTACCCGGACCGTAGCCGTATTGGTACCGGCAGAAACCGTCGGTGGCGTGCGCGCTGCAGAGGGCCTGCGAGGATGGGTCATAGATATTGATGCCCGTCGCGCTGAAGTCGCCTGCCTGCTGGGCCGCCGTGGGGAAAGTCATCGGCGTCGGGGTCGTGCTGGTGTAGCGGAAGCCGTTGTAGTTGCCGAAGTAGAAGACTTTGTCTTTCCATCCGCCAAACGGGACCAGCGGACCGCTCAGGTTGATGCCGTACTCGTTGCTGTGCTCGATCGGTTTAACCGGTACGCCGATCACTGGATTGACGATCGGTCCGAACCAACCCCAGGTATCCAGCGCCGTGTTGCGGAAGAACTCATAGACCGAAGCGTGGTATTTGGCGCCGCCTTGCTTGACTGAGTAGTTCATGACGCCCTGGCCTTCATAGACGGCCGAGTATCCGTTGGTCTGCACCTGGAACTGGTCGATTGCGTCAACCGAAAGAGCGGTCCACACAAAGCGCGGGTCGCCGTTGCCGCCGGCGCGCACAAACGGAAGGCCGTCGATGTAGACATCGGAAGCGGCTCCTCGGCTGCCGGAGCCGTTGACCACGCCGGTGTTGGTGGTGACGTTGCCGTTGGTCACATTGCCCTGCACGCCAGGCATGAGATACACAAAGTCTGTCGCTCGCCGCTGGTCGGCATTGCCATAGGCGCCCATTTCGATCGGCAGCTCGGAGTAGGTCTCCTGCTCCATGGTCGCGCCCAGCGTAGCGTTGCTGGTTTCCAACTGCGGCGGCGCCGCGGTCACGGTAATTTCTACGTTCGCGCCACCAACCGTGAGGACAGGGTTATAGGTCTGGGTCTCCAGCGCATTCACATGGACGTTTTCCTGGGCCAGCTTTTCAAAGTTCTTGGCGGTCGTGGTAATGGAATAGATGCCCGGATCCAGGTTGGGGAAGTTATAGTCGCCCGACCCAGTTGACGTTGTCTTGACTGTGATGTTGGTTTCACTGTTGGTGACTGCAATGGTGGCGCCTGGAATCACTGCACCAGTCTTGTCCGTCACCAGACCAGTGATTTGGCCTTTTCCGCTAAGCTGCGCCATCGCGCCGAACGGAGCCATCATGGCAATGACCAGAAGAACCAGCCATCCCAAACCCAGGCCACTCAGGAACGCGCGGCGCGGCCCCTTCGATGACCTATTCACGCACAATTGTCTTTCTACAGCCAACTTCATCATTGAAGCCTCCAAAGTTTTCCTCATTCGCTTCGGTTCCTGGTTCCTTGCATCAGGATTCCAGAAACATTATACGACGGTGGTCCGACCACGATTTAATCTTAAATAGTCTCCCGCACAACATTGGTAATGTCAAACGGAAATCGATGACTCGGCATATTTCAATACGGATATTATTTCAGAGGCCCACTGGAAAACCAACAGCATAGGCGCGTTATGCGCCATGCCGCCAGCGTTACTAGAGATGTACTGGTCCATACTGGTCAGGCCTCACGGGCCGGAAGACCGTTTCCCCGATTGGCAACTGCAAAAACAACTCGCCAGAAACTGCTGCGAGACTCCCCCCATCGTGCAAGAACAAGGCCGGCCTTCGCAGGCCAGCCTGTTCGCATGAGGAGGCTCGGTCACCGCAATGAGACGTTGGCTCCCGGCCCCTTGGTAATTGCCTGCCCCTCGGTGGCCTCAATCACTACCTTCTCGCCTGAGACATCGGCATAGCCGATCGTCAGTCCATGTTGAGCGCCGATCTTCACGTTGCGCAGAACCACGCCGGTGACCGGGGATTCCGGCAGCCCCACAATCGCTCCCGCCGTTGTGCTCCCCGTGGCCGTCACATTTTCCAGCGTGATGTCGTGGAAGCGCGGCGTGAGCCGTGTAATGGGCTGGGCCGCTTCTCCATCCGGCGGCAGGACCTTTGGATAGTACTCGCTGATGATCAGCGCGTTCTTCACATCCTTCATATCGATGTCGCGAAAGACCAGATGCCCCACATCGCTGCCGCGGTCCCGGTTTGCCTTCACCCGAATTCCGTTGTCCGTGCCCTCGAAGTGAATCCGCTCGGCCCGGATGTTCTGCGCGCCGCCGGCAATCTCGCTGCCGATCGACAGGCCGTGGCCGTGCAGGAAGGTGCAATCGGTAATCGTGATGTCGCGGCTCGGATCGTCGGGCCCCGGTGAGTTGATCGGCCCCGACTTGATCGCAACGTCGTCGTCCCCCACGTCGGCAGTCACATGATCGATCACCACATGCGACGACGAGAAGGGGTCGATGGCGTCCGTATTCGGGGAGTGCGCCGGCGCCAGAACCTTGATGTTCCGAATGATCACATCGTCCGAGTAGTAAGGAACCAACTGCCACATGGGAGAGTTCTGGATCGTAACTCCCTCCACCCGCACATGCTTGCAATGGTCGAAGATAATGAGCTTCGGCCGCGGGTGGCCCATTCCCAGCACGCCCGCATCCCGGATGGAACGCGCCATCAGCCACCAGCTTTCTCCATTGCCGTCAATCACGCCTTCTCCGGTGATGGAAACATTGGTGGCGTTGGTCGCGCTGACCAATGGCTGCAGATCGGGAAGATGAAACATGGTCATCGGCGGATAGTCCGCATGATCGGGAGACCCAAGCAGCGTGGCTCCCTTGTCGAGTTGCAACGCGATGTTGCTCTTCAGCACGATTGGGGCGCTCAGATATGTCCCCGCAATCAATCGAACGGTGCCGCCGCCTTGCGCCTCGCACGCATCGATCGCACCCTGAATCGCGGCGGTATCTTTGGCGACGCCATCCCCCTTGGCCCCATGCTTGCTCGGGTTGCAGCGGTCGGATGAATCGAGGGCGTTGGCTGGGGCGGCCGCGAAGCCAACCAGCAGGGCCATTCCCAAAAGCAGATGCACGATCGATTGTCTTTGTTGAATCATTGGAACTCCTCGCAGGCAATTGGCTCACTTTGCAAACTGATCATACGCCTCAAATACTCAGTGGTCATACCACGCAGGACTAGAAAAATGCGCCGCACGCCAAATTCGTGAATTCCGCAGGAGCGGACCGGCTTCCTTAGCAGCCTGTGGCAGAAGTCGCAGTCTGGCGGAAAGCATCCCTTGTATCTCTGAATCAGCGGCAGTTTCGGTGAAACTGTTGCAGTGGGGGAGCCGAGGCATCGGCTCCCCCGCGGGCGGGCGGCTCCCGGCATCCCTCTGGTCGCTTGACCGTCTCTGAGCACAGGGACCGCTGCCCAAGTCACGTACGACCGAACAGTCGCACGATTTCATTCGAACATACAAGGCAGGTTACCGTGACACAGACCATTTGTGGAGTGGATGTTGCTTCCAAATCTTTGGAAGCGCGCATCGGCCAGCAAGGCGCGGCCGGTTCATTTGCTAATAACCCCGAAGGTATCTCCGCGTTGAGCGCCTTCTGCCACGCACATCATGTCGAGTTGGTGGCCATGGAAGCAACCGGCGGTTACGAACAGCAGGCATTTGCGCAGCTATCGGAGCAAGGTCTGCCAGTGACCATTCTGAACCCGCGCGCGGTGCGCCAGTTTGCCCAGAGTATGGGCTCGCTGGAAAAGACCGATCGCATCGACGCCGGCATGATCGCCTGGTACGCCGAAGTGAAGAAGTCGCGTCCGGTGTGCCTGGCCCCCGAGAGCCAGCAGCATCTGCGCGCGCTGGTCACGCGCCTGCGCCAGCTGACGGAAATGCGCGCCGTCCAGCTCAACCAGCAGCGGCTGGTTACCGACCGCGCAGTGCAGGCTTCGTTCAAAAAGCTTCTGGCCGTGCTGGCACGCCAGATCCGCGAACTCGAACAGCGTATCGCCGCGCTGCTGGAAAAAGACCCGCTATGGCGGCAACTCAATGAAGCCTTCCGCACCATCAAGGGCGTAGCCGATCGCACGGTAGCGAGGCTGATGGCGGAGATGCCGGAGATCGGTACGCTGTCGAACAAGACCATCTCCAAGCTGGCCGGGGTTGCCCCGCTGGCCAACGACTCGGGCAAGCACCAAGGCAAGCGCGCCGTGCGTGGAGGTCGCGCTGCGGTGCGCGAAATTCTGTTCATCGTGGCCAGCGTGGTGGGCCGTTATGAGCCCGACTTCATCGCCTTTCAGCAGCGGCTTCGCGCCGCCGGCAAACCACCCAAAGTTGTCCGCATCGCGCTGGCTCACAAGCTGCTGGTGCGACTCAACGCCAAGGCCCGGGAAGTCAGACAAAGGCTGGCAACTCCGCAGCCCGAAGCGGCGGTTTGAACGGCGCGATCCTGAAACCGCATAATAGCGCCAACCGGTGAAGCGGAAGCGGGCTCTGGTGGAGACCAACCCGCCAAGGAATAGCCGGCTGCGACTCATCCGGACCGATGAGCACCGGGAGCGGGACCAAAGCCCGCTCCCGGTCGAGAACACCCCATCGGGCGGAAAGATCGCCATGCCTGAAAAAACTCAGGGATGCTTCGGCCGACTGCGCACTTGCCCCTTGACAAAACAGACAGTCGCTCAGCGGCTAAAGCCCCATTGATTCCTGAGGCTTTATGGCACGACTAAAGTCGTGCCCTTTCAAAACCAGACTTCCACCACAGGCTGGTAGAGCCTCCTCTCTCATCGATGCCGCATGAAGTTCGATCAGAACCCTCATCAAGGCCTTGTTTTGATTGTCCAGAGCTTCGACACCCACCGAGTACTTGCTGGTCCAGGTGATCAAGGCCATGAGACATCTCCCGCTGAATCTTGTCCGGCACTGGGAAAGCATGGGTCAAATTGCAAGAATGGCGAGCGGAGAATAGGGGTCGCGAAGGCTTGTACGGGAAGAATTGGATGCTTCCCGGATTGGGAGACGGAATTCATTCCGGGAAATGCAAGAACCCGCTTCAACCCCGCCGTTCGATTGAACCATTTCATTGCCAAGCCCGCCGATAGAGTTTCTGTAGGCTCTTTCACAATGTCTGCGCGAGCAGGCTATTAAAAAAGGCTAATGAACACCTGCCCAAATGTGACTCTGGAATTGCTCCATGCAGGCCGGTGAGATGGGGTTGCACCGAGACGAACCGAAACTGCCCTGCCGGGTTGGGGGCAGAGGTTCAGCGCGACCGCAAGCGTGATTGCAAGCACGGATTGACTCGAGTTGGCGATGTCAGTCCCGACCACTCGCAAACGATCTTTCACCGACGAACGATTCCTCTGTGCATGCTGTGTTTTCCCTCGTCGCTTTGCCGCGGAACGGGACGACAAGCGGCAGGCGGCTGGCGAAAGTGCGGGGCGTGCAAAAGGAGCATGGCGTGCCGGTAACTCTGGAACAGAACGAGACGCTGAGCCTGCTTCGCTTCGAGGGCGCAATCGACATCTCTTTGGCGGCGGAGTTGAAGACGCTGCTGGTCCAGGCGCTGGGCTCAGGCTGTGAGGTGAGCGTCTCGATCGAGGCCGCCACCGATCTGGACGTGACGGCGGTGCAGTTGCTGTGGGCCGCGGCGCGCGAGGCAAAGAAGGCGGGCGTTGGATTCTCTCTCACGGAGCCGCCTTCCAGGAATATCTCCGCCACGCTGGACGAGGCGGGTCTTCAGCAGTTTCTGGTTCCAGTGGATGCCAGATAGGCAAGCGAGGCGGATGGTTGTCGATGGCAAGCAAGGCCGACCAGTTCAAGAATGCCTTTCGCGAGGAGGGCCGCGAGGTCCTGGTCGATCTGGAGTCGGCGTTGCTGGAGCTGAACAGCAACCGCGGCGATCTGGAGCTTGTGGGCCGCATCTTCCGCGCTCTGCACACCATCAAGGGTTCGGGAGCCATGTTCGGCTTCGAGGATCTTGCCACCTTCACGCACAATCTGGAGACGGCCTTCGACGAGGTGCGCAATGGGCGGCTCGCGATCAGCCCGGAGTTGATTGACCTGACCCTCTCGGCGCTGGATCAGATCCGCGCCATGCTCGAAGAAGGCGCAGGCGGGGCAGCGCCGGCCGATCCGGATGCCTGCGCCCAGATTCTTGTCAAGGTGCGGCGCCTGACCGGAAAGCCGGATCACGCCGCGGTCAAAGGAGAGACCAGGCCAGTCAAGGCCGGCTCTGAAACGGGTTCCGTGCCGGCCGCGGGCCAGGCGCGGGAGTGGCGGATCCGCTTTGCTCCCGGACCGGAGTTCATGTTGAACGGCGCCAATCCGTTGCTGCTGGTGCGCGAGCTGCGGCAGATGGGAGGCCTCTCGGTCAGAGCCAGCATGGCCGCCGTTCCGCCCCTCGGCGAGCTGGACCCGGAGCGCTGCTACGTCTGCTGGGAGATGGTTCTGGTCACCTCCGCGGGCCGCGATGCGATTCGCGATGTCTTCATCTTCGTCGAGGACTCGTGCGAACTGGCCATCGAACCGGGCGCGGCTGCGGAGATTGCGGAGGCGAGGCCGGCCAGCGAGGCCGACCTGACAGCCAGGACGCTTGCCGAGGAGCGCTCTCAGGCTGGAGGCCGCCGCACCTACGACAAGCCCGACAACGCCTCGAGCCTGCGCGTGCCCGCCGCCAAGCTGGATCAGTTTGTGGATCTGGTGGGCGAACTGGTGACGGTGCAGGCCCGGCTGAGCGTGCTGGCCGCGCGGCACGACGATCCCGAGGTCGCGGCGGTCTCCGAAGAGATCGAGAGGCTGACTTCCTCGTTGCGCGAGAACTCGATGAACATCCGCATGATGCCCATCCGCGCCACCTTTGAGAAGTTCCGCCGCCTGGTCCACGATCTGGCGCGCGATCTCGGCAAGAGCGTCGAGCTGACCATCGAGGGCGCGGATACGGAGCTGGATAAGACGGTCATCGATCAATTGAGCGATCCGCTGATGCATCTGATCCGCAACAGCATGGACCATGGCATCGAGCCGCCTGAAGTGCGTGCCGTGCGCGGCAAGCCGGCGACGGCGGTGATTCATCTAGCCGCGCGGCACTCCGGGGCCAGCGTGCTGATTGCGGTCTCCGACGATGGCGGCGGCATCGACGCCGATGCCGTGCGCAGCCGCGCCATCGAGCGGGGCCTGACGGCCGAGGGCGCGCAGCTCAGCGAGCAGGAGATATTCGCCTTCATCTTTCAGCCGGGCTTCTCGACGGCCAAGCAGGTTTCCGATGTGAGCGGACGCGGCGTGGGCATGGACGTGGTGCGGCAGCGGGTGGATAGCCTGCGGGGATCGATCGATGTGGCCAGCAAGCCTGGTCTGGGAACCACGGTGACGCTGCGCCTGCCGCTGACCTTGGCCATCATCGACGGACTCCTGGTGAGCATTGGCGATGCCTCCTTTGTACTGCCGCTGGCCAACACCCAGGAGTGCATTGAGCTGACGCGGGCCGACGTAGAGGCGGCCAACGGCAAGCACCTGGCCAACGTGCGCGGCGAACTGATCCCGTACATCCGCCTGCGCGAGTACTTCAACATCCGCACTCCCCGGCCGGAGATCGAGCAGATCATGATCGTCGAGACCGAGGCCGGGCGCTACGGCTTTGTTGTGGACGTGGTGCTGGGCGATTGCCAGACGGTGATCAAGAACCTGGGCCGCTTCTACCGTCACGTGCAGGTGGTCAGCGGGGCAACCATTCTGGGCAACGGAACGGTGGCGTTGATTCTCGATCCGGAGCGTCTGGCGCAGGACGCGGTGCGCGCCATCGCGCACAGCGCGCGCGGACGTCCGCCGGCGTCGATTGCGGCTGCCGCCAAGCGGGACCTGCGGGAGGGAAATGCCGCGCAGCAAAGGGCCATGTGAACCTTCGTCGGTGCTGGAGCGAGTGCCAGCGCCCGTCAAATAGCGATTCAACCAGCTTGAGTCTCGTGGTTCTCGGGTTCCATGCCGGCGAAGAAACGATTCGACGGATCGTGGATTTTGGAGAACGAATTCAGGCGAAAGAGGAGGGGCGGATTTCATGGCGACTACATTGGTAAGCGAAGGCCGGAAGCTGCATGGCGCGGGCTCCGGAAACGGCGGCAACGGTCACGACGGAAACGGACACGGCGTCCGCGACCGGGTGAGCGAAAACGCGCATCGGGCCGAAGAAGACGACTCGATGCTGGTGTTGCAGGAGATCATGCGCCTGGTGGACGCCTCCAAGGAGGGGCGGCTCAACGAGCGCGGCAAGGCAACCCTGTTCAACGATACAAATCGCGAGATCATTCAGGGAGTCAACGAGATGCTGGACGCGATTCTATTGCCCATCGGCGAGGGCAACCGCGTACTGGCGCAGATTTCAGGCGGCAAGATCGACGAATTGATCACGCAGAACTACCAGGGCGACCACGAGAAGATGAAGCTGGCCGTCAATAATGTGGCTCAGGTTCTGCAGGGGCTGCAAAGGGAGATGGCGCGGCTGATTGATGCCTCCAAGGAGGGACAACTCTCCGACCGCGGCAAGCCGGAGCAGTTCCAGGGCGCATTTGCCGAGATCGTGCGCGGCGTCAACACCATGCTGGACGCCATCCTTCTGCCCATCGGCGAGGGCAACCGCATCCTGGCGCAGGTTTCCAACGGCAAGATCGACGAATTGATTGCCGCGACTTACAAGGGCGACCACGAGAAGATGAAGCAGGCAATCAACAATGTCGCCGTCGTGTTGCAAGGGCTTCAGAAGGAACTGGGGCGGTTGACCGACGCTGCCAAAGAAGGCCACCTCGCCGAGCGCGGCAAGCACGATCAGTTCAAGGGAGCCTACGCGGAGATTGTGCGCGGAGTAAACGGCATTCTCGACGCCGTGATTGCACCGTTGAATGTAGCGGCGAATTACGTCGATCGCATCAGCCGGGGCGACATTCCGGCCAAGATCACGGACAGCTACAACGGCGACTTCAATGTTTTGAAGAACAACCTCAACACCTGCATCGACGCGGTCAACGCGCTGGTGGCAGACGCGGGGTTGCTGGTCAAGGCGGCGGTGGACGGGAAGCTGGCCACGCGCGCCGACGCTTCCAAGCATCAGGGCGACTTCCGCAAGATCGTGCAGGGCGTGGACGACACGCTGGACGCGGTCATCGGCCCATTGAATGTGTCCGCCAACTATGTGGACCGGATCAGCCGGGGCGATATTCCGGCCAAGATCACCGACACCTACAACGGCGACTTCAATGTTTTGAAGAACAACCTCAACACCTGCATCGACGCGGTCAACGCGCTGGTGGCAGACGCCGGCATGCTGGTCAAGGCGGCGGTGGACGGCAAGCTGGCCACGCGCGCCGACGCCAGCAAGCACCAAGGCGATTACCGCAAGATCGTGCAAGGAGTGAACGACACGCTGGACGCGGTGATCGGCCCTCTGAACGTAGCCGCCCGCTATGTGGACATGATCTCGAAGGGCGATGTGCCCCCGCAGATCACCGACACCTACAACGGCGACTTCAACACCATCAAGAACAACCTGAACGCGCTGGTCACAGCCATGAACGACATCACCGCGGCGGCCGAGGAGGTGGCGAACGGCAACCTGACGGTGGAGCTGCATGATCGCTCCGCGCAGGACAAGCTGATGCAGGCGCTGGCGGCGATGGTCGGCGGGCTGACGCGGACGGTCTCCGACATACGGGGAATTGCCGGGGAGGTGGCGGCTGCCAGCCAGTCCATCTCGACGGCGTCGATCCAGGTCTCGAAGGGCGCCAGCGCGCAGGCGGCGGCGGCCGAGGAGGCATCTTCCTCGATGGAGGAGATGGTCAGTAACATCAAGCAGAACGCCGACAACGCCTCGCAGACTGACAAGATCGCCAACAAGAGCGCCAAGGACGCGCAGGAGAGCGGCAAGTCGGTTCTGGAGGCAGTATCCGCGATGAAGGAGATCGCCAACAAGATCTCGATCATCGAGGAGATTGCCCGCCAGACCAACCTGCTGGCGTTGAACGCGGCGATTGAGGCGGCGCGCGCCGGCGAGCATGGCAAGGGCTTTGCCGTGGTGGCTGCCGAAGTGCGCAAGCTCGCCGAGCGCAGCCAGAAGGCGGCGGCGGAGATCAATCAACTCTCCTCGACGACGCTCAGGGTCTCGGAGAAGTCCGGCGAGATGCTGGACAAACTGGTGCCCGACATTCAGCGCACGGCGGAGCTGGTGCAGGAGATATCCGCTGCAAGCAAGGAACAGGATACCGGCGCCGAGCAGATCAACAAGGCGCTGCAGCAACTGGAGAAGGTGATCCAGCAGAATGCCTCCGCCTCCGAGGAGATGGCTTCGACGACCGAGGAGTTGACCGGCCAGTCCGATCAACTGGTCAGCGCGCTGGGCTTCTTCCACACCGGAGACGAGAACGGCGGAGGACGAAAGAACGGGGGGGCAAAGGCGGTGAGATCCGCTCATGCCGCCCCGGCGCGGACCGCGAATCCCGCGGGGCACGCCTCATCCGGCGCCAAGGCCGCGGGCGGAGTCAATCTCCGGCTCAAAGACAAACACGACGAGCTCGACGGGGAGTTCGAGCGCTACTGACCGGGTGCCTGCCGCACGGGCGGACTTGAGAGAGCGGTTCTTCGCGTTGGGGAACCGCTCCAGTCTTCACGAGTGAGAGAGGAGTTGCAACATGAGCGTTAGCGAAATCACGGAGACCCGGCAGTACCTCACCTTCAAGCTCGGCAACGAGATCTTCGCCACCGATGTGGCGAAGGTAAGAGAGGTGCTTGACCTGACCACCATCACTCAAATCCCCCGCACGCCGGATTTCATGGCCGGGGTAATCAACCTGCGGGGCAGCGTGGTCCCGGTCGTCGATCTCAGGCTTTGCTTCGAGATGTCGAAGACCGAGAGCACGCGCAACACCTGCATTGTCGTCGTCGAGGTGCTGCTGGACAACGAATCGACCGTGATCGGCGCACTGACCGATTCGGTCGAGGAGGTGATCGACCTGGAGCCGGAGCAGATTCAGCCGGCGCCGCGGATCGGAACCCAGATACGAACCGACTTCATCAAGGGGATGGGGAAGCGCGACACGCAGTTCATCATGATTCTGGACATCGATCGCGTCTTCTCGGCGGAGGAACTTTCCGTGGTCCGCGGACAGGAAGCCGGCAAGCCGGAAGCCGCCAAGCAAGTTGTGGGCACGCAGCCTGCGGATAAGCAGCAGGCTGCGGACAAGCAGCTTGTGGGAGCGGCCGCGTAAGGGAGGGAATGGGGCGGGTAACACCGCCCCGTTCACACGATGAGTGTTCACGACGAAACGATTTCCGGAAGAGATTATGCGCGTCTCTGCGAGTTGATTTACGCGCAGGCGGGCATAGCCCTGGGCAAAGAACGAAAGACCATGCTCGAGGTGCGCATCAAGCGGCGCCTGAAGGTTCTCGAGCTTCATTCCTACAGCGAGTACTGCGACTATCTCTTCGGGCATGAGGGGCTGAAGGATGAGATCGTCCATCTGATCGACGTGGTGACGACCAACAAGACCGACTTCTTTCGCGAGTCGGGGCACTTCGATTTTCTGGCGGAGAAGGCGCTTCCTGAGCTGATGGAGCGCATCGCCGGACGGCAGTTTCTGATCTGGAGCGCGGGCTGTTCGACGGGCGAGGAGCCGTACACAATGGCCATCGTGCTCAGCGAGTACGCGCTGACCCATCCCGGTTTTCGCTTTCGCATTCTGGCCACCGATATCTCCAACCCCGTTTTGGCCAAAGCCGAGCTGGGCGTTTATACCGACGACATTGTGGCGCCGGTGGCGCCTCTGCTGCGGCGCAAGTACTTCATGCGCAGCCGCGCGCCCGGCACCGCGCAGCAGCGAGTGGTACCGGAGTTGCGGCGGCTGATCGAGTTTCGCCGCCTGAACTTCATGGATGCCGATTATGGCGTGAGCGAGAAGGCCGACGCGATCTTCTGCCGCAACGTGATCATCTACTTCGACCGCGCGACGCAGGAGCGCATTCTCCAGAAGCTTGCCAATTGTCTGTTACCGGGCGGGTATATGTTTGTCGGCCACGCCGAAACACTGCACGATATGAATCTGCCGCTCACGCCAGTCGCTCCCGCGCTTTACAGGAGGATCGATGGCCGCGTCTGACCAAGTGGCGAATGAAGTGTTGCCTGAGATCTACGTGCAGCCGGGCGAGTCGCGCCTGGTCCTCGAGTCGGCGATTCTGCGTACTTTGCTCGGCTCCTGTGTCGGCATTGCGTTCCGGATTCCGCGGCTGGGAGTGGGCGCGCTCTGCCATCCCATGCTGCCGCGCTGTCCGGCAAAGTCGGCCGCGATTTTGAGCCGTTCCGCTGGCAGCCGTTATGTGGACTTCGCCATTCGCGATCTGGCCCGGCAATTTGACGCGTTGGGCGCGCGCCGCAACGAGGTCGAGGTGAAGCTATTCGGCGGCGGAGATGTGTTGTTGACCGCCAAGGATGCGGCGCGGCCCACGGTGGGCAGGCTGAATATCGAGGTCGCGATGAATGTACTCGAAGAGGAAGGATTTGCTGTCTCCGCCTCTTCTTTGGGAGGCCAGCGTGGCGTCAACATTCGCTTCAATACACAGACGGGAGAAGTGCTCTTGCAGCGGCACTCGTGAAATGGGATACGCAGAGCCACAACAGGCGGGCGAGCTGATACCGCCCAAGAGAACGCGAAAGAATGCAACGAGGTCCGGCTCATGAGTCAACAGAAAATTCGCGTTTTGGTCGTGGACGACTCCGCGGTGGTTCGCCAGACGCTGCGCGAGGTGCTCGAGTCCGACCCGGAGATCGAGGTCATCGCCACGGCCGGCGATCCCTTCGTGGCGGCGGAGCGGATTGCCGAGCAGGTGCCCGACGTCATCACGCTGGACATCGAAATGCCGCGCATGGACGGGCTTACCTTCCTCAAGAAGCTGATGAGCCAGCATCCGATTCCGGTGGTGATCTGTTCGAGTTTAGCCGAGGAGGGCGCGCAGAGCACGTTGAAGGCGCTGGAGTACGGCGCGGTGGACATCATCACCAAGCCGAAGATGGGCACCAAGCAGTTTCTTGAAGACTCGCGCATCGAAATCTGCAATGCGGTAAAGGCAGCGGCTGGCGCAAGGCTGCGCAACCTCACGCCCAGCCACACGGTCGAACCCAAGCTGAACGCCGACTGCATTCTCTCGCAAGCCACCCACGCCATGGCCGAGACCACGGAGAAGGTGGTGGCGATCGGCGCATCGACCGGCGGCACCGAGGCGCTGAAGGCGGTGCTCGAAGCGCTGCCTGCCGATACTCCTGGCATCGTGATTGTGCAGCACATGCCGGAGCTGTTTACGCGCGCCTTCGCGCAACGGCTCGACGGCCTCTGCGCCATCTCCGTCAAGGAGGCAGAGACCAATGACACGGTGATTCGCGGACGTGCGCTGATTGCGCCGGGAAACCATCACATGTTGCTCAAGCGCAGCGGGGCACGCTATTACGTGGAGATCAAGGACGGACCGCTGGTCTGCCGCCATCGACCCTCGGTCGATGTGCTCTTCCGTTCCGCGGCCCGCTATGCCGGAAGGAACGCGCTGGGTGTCATCCTCACCGGGATGGGCGACGACGGCGCTCGCGGAATGCTGGAGATGAAGCAGGCCGGCGCGGTGACCATCGCCCAGGACGAGGCCACGTGCGTGGTCTTTGGAATGCCCAAGGAGGCCATAAAGCTGGGCGGCGCAGACAAGATTTTGCCGTTGCAGGCGGTGGCCAGGGCAATTCTTTAGAAACTATCTGGTGCGAAAGGGGGGACTCGAACCCCCATGGATTGCTCCGCCAGATCCTAAGTCTGGTGCGTCTGCCAATTCCGCCACTTTCGCATGAACAACTTACGGACGATCTCCCGAAGCGGTGGCACTTTCAGTGGCACTTTGCTTCCGGCGAATACTCCCACCCCTGGCACCCTTCACTGGGCGCTCGAATGCGCGTTGCCGGTGATCGGGAGCAAGATGGCCCTATCGCATCTTCATCTGGCTCGTCCGTGACCCATGAGTTGACTGACGGTGCGCAAATCGACTCCGGCCATCACAAGTCTAGAGGCCAGAGTACGCCGGTTGCAATCCCAGACGCGTCTTTGACTCGATCCGCCCCGATCAGAATGACAATTCATCAAAGACCGGCCGCAACGACGGAGCTCTCAGCGGAAGAAACTGAACCCCTTCTTCTTCTCCGGAATATTGGATTTTCCGCAGGCGGCTTTGACCATTTGGCGGATCGCCCGTGAGATAGTCGAGTCTTCAAGCGCCAGTGGAGTGGCGGTGTTCTGCATCTTGCGCACGGCGGCGTAGTTGTTGGGGATTCTCCACTGGGCCGGCCTGGTGAGCGCCTTCACAACTTGCGCATCGGGGATTCCCTGCGAGCCAGCCTCATATCGGTTGATGACGACTTCGAGTTTGGGGCTGCCCTCATGGGAGAACTGTGCGATGAGGCGATTTGCGTTGCGCAGTTCGGGAATGCCAACCTGCGTAATGAGGTAAATTGTGGAGAATTGATTGAAGAGAGCGGTTCGCTGCAGGTCGAGTCTCAATCCGGCATCGACCACGACGTAATCGAATCCCTGACGCGCGACGGCCAGCAGCCGGTCGACGGCCTCGTTGGAGGCTTCGTAGGGAGTCAATTCAGTGGGCGCCGCGAGTACAGACAACCAGGCGCTATAGCGGACGAGCATGGTGGAGAGAAGACTCGGATCAAGCCGAATGGAGTTCTGAAGGGCGTCCACAGCCGAGTATTGAGCTTTGATTCCGAGATTGATTGCAGCGTCTCCAAGGGGGAGATTGAGATCGATCAAGAGCGTATTCTTTGCGGACTCCTGGGCCAGCGAAACCGCAAAATTACAGGCCAGCGTGGTAACTCCAGCGCCGCCTTTGGCACCGAGAAATACGAATAGATCACCGTCCGCTTTTTGCAGTGCCTGCGTAACTGGACGGCGAGCCAAGGTCCGATCCAGTGCCTCGGCCATAGCGCCGCGGGTGAAGGGCAGACGGAGAAACTCGCGAACGCCGGCACGCATGCAGCGAACGACCAGATCAGGATCGCCCTGCGTCGAATAAACCATGACAATCGCCGATCCCTGGGCACAGACATCCATGACCAGGTCGAGAGCAAACCTGGGATCGCTGTCCAGTTCAACGATGACCACGTCGCAGTTCCGCATCCTCACCCTCGACGCTTCGTCGAGATGGGCAGGATCGGCGATCAATTGCGGGATTGGGTTATTCGGGCATCCAGCGAGAGCCTCGATCACAGCGTTGCGGCGGGGATCATCCGGACCGATTACCGCAATGGACAGCACTCCCGCGCTCGTAAAGGCTCCGGGCATTCTGGGGGGGGTAGACATATAG
>Ga0224526_1000267_pt1 | contig 25089 bp, 21 predicted proteins | sample CBST25metaG_FD_179878 | JGI IMG/M metagenome (GOLD analysis project Ga0224526, IMG submission 179878) | Peat soil microbial communities from Stordalen Mire, Sweden - C.B.S.T-25 | ecosystem: Environmental > Terrestrial > Soil > Wetlands > Peat | place: Sweden: Norrbotten County, Stordalen Mire...
CGACAGCCCTGGCTCCAAGCGACACCGGCCTTGGGAACTTCCCTTCGGTGACTCGCTGATAGACCGTGCTGCGTGAAAGGCCAGTGCGATCCAATACAATCGGCAGTCTCAAAATCTTTCTCGGCATCCCTTCACCTCATAGATAGAGTTGCATTTGAATTACGCGCGGTTTTACCAAACCTGCGAAGCAAAGTTGCCGCCGAATTTGTCTGCAACCAGCCGCAGCCAACTTCGCTTCCCTCGCGATCTTTGTCTGACTTTTCTCCAGGATGCACCGCACGGTTATATTCCTTTGTATGAACGAACCTCACAGCTATCCAGCCAAAAAACGTTTGCAGTTCGTTGCGCAGCAGGGGAATCATTCTGCCCCTCTCTTACAGCGTTACGTCCGGTTTCATCTGGAATTGCCCGCGCCTTACTTCAACGGTTGATGACCCCACGGGGTTCTCACTGGCCGCTTTTACTGGAGCTTGTTCAGTTGGCAGCGCCAGGTTCTTCAGGTAGGTGGAAAGAGCGTGGATTGTGATTGTGACGCCGTTCTCTTCAAAAACACGGACCAACATCTTCAGCGTGTAGCCGTTCTCCCGCAACTTTTTCAACTGAGGGTATACGCCCCGAACGATCTCCCCCATCATGTAGGACTCGGGTTGCGGGGGAGGTACATTCCCTCTCTCATCCAGGCGAGTGCGAAAGACCTCGAATTGTTCTACGGTGAGCGTTTGCGGTTTACGTCGCTCTTTCCCCATCCCTTTTCCCATCTTTATCCTCACGAACGGCACACGTAGATATTAGCATATAACTACGCGTAGATGTGTATTATACTGGAAGTCGGAATCGTTAGGAGGCACGGCGAGGTGCGCGCTGTAGCCACAAAACCCCTGCGGGGTTTCGCGTCTCCACCACCAATTCTCCAATCCGCCTGCGGCTACTCGGAGAATTGGTTGCGCATCTCGCTCAGGGCTACGCCCCGAGACCCCACGGAAAGGACAATGCGCAATGCCACGACCAAAACGAGCGCAAGGCGTCACATCGGAAATCCACATTCGTCTCACGAGTGACGAGAAGACAATTCTGCATACACAAGCGCAGAAGGCCGGACTCACTGTGAGCGAATACTTGCGAAGATGTTCGCTGAACAAGCGAATTCATTCACGAGTAAGCGACAAGGCGGTCGCACGCCTGAGCAGCCTGTGCGGCCTACAAAAGCATCTGCTCATGCAAATAACCGGCATTCCACAAGAAGACACACTTCGCATTGAACTGAACTCGGTTCTTGCAGGGATCACCGCAACACTACGGACCGTTGTCAGGAATGACGAGGATTCAGAATGATCGCCAAGGTCCAACCGAGCAAGCGGAAGTCGGGAAGTAGTTTCAAGCGACTGCTGAATTACCTCACAATGGAACGCGACCCGGAAACTGGAAAGACTCTTCTCCGTGGAGATGTCGTAATGTCGCACAACCTTGTCGGTATCGACACAGCCGCAGCGGAGATGAAAGGCGTCGAATCTTTGAACCCACGCTGCAATGACGCGGTGTTCCACTATGAACTCGCATGGCCTCCAGGCGAACGTCCATCGCGGGCAGAGTGGGTTGATTCCGCCTTGTACACGCTGAACCAACTTGGCTTCAAGGAACACCAGTACGTTCTCGTTGCCCACGACGACAAGAAGCATTTTCATATTCACGCCATGGTAAACAAGGTTCACCCTGAAACCTACAGAGCGCATACACCCACTTATAGTTGGCTCACACTCGATGGCGCAGTGCGCCATCTTGAAGCCAAGTATGGCTGGTCTCACACGCTCGGTCCAATGCGATGGGACGAGGCATCGCAACAGGCAGTGCGCATGTCACGATCCGAACGCATTGCGCTTCGGTCCGCCCAACAGCAGCCGACAGGTGCCGCCGCACAGTACGAGCACTATCACGATGAAGAATCGCTCCAGACCTATGTACGTCGGGAAGTTGCTCCGCATGTACGAACGCTGCTAACTCGCCAGAGCGCCTCTTGGGAAGCCCTTCATACACTGCTTGCGAAATTTCATCTGCGCATGGAGAAGGGCGAATCGGGCGGTTACACCGTCCTCGCAATCGACCACAACCTCCGCGTGAAAGCATCCGATGTATTCCGTCATAACTTTGCTGGTAAAGAGAATCGCAAGGCGACTGAGCAGGTTCTTGGTCCGTGGAAGGAACCCTCAACATCGCTTCAACCTCTCCCGACACAAATGGGTCGTACTACCGTTCGTAATCAGGCGCTACGCGACGAACGAAGAGAGCAACGACTCCGGGAGAGAAAAGCTCTCATGGCCGAGTACAATCAATACCGAAATCAGCAACGCGCAATCTGTAAGGGCATTACTGCGAAGGGCAGAGAGGACCGGCAACAGGCAATCGCACGGCTGAAGCAACGCAAAACTGAGATTCGCGCATTGGCGCAACCGTGGCCCGCCAAGAAGATATTGCTGTCGGAGGCTGTAGCCGCCTCCGTCATCGAGTCACAGGCGCTCAAAATGTCCACGCAGAGGACGCGCCAGGCGCAGTTCCCGAAGAACCTCCGCACATGGGTTGCCGCACGCGCCGCCGAGGGCGATGCGCGTGCGGCGGCACAATTGCGTGGCTGGCGCTATGCGGATCAGCGAAATCAGCGGCGGCTCGATGCTAGGCTGGAAGCAAACGCGATGCACATCGGCCCGGCGCCCGATCATGATGGCAGCACAGACTGGGCCGATCTCGCACAGCAGCGGCTTGCAAACCAACAGAAGGAGCAATCGCTCGCCAACCAGATCGCCGCGACACGCATCTGGAGAATTGACCGCGAGACTGGCGACGTGTCCTACGCACTCAACGGGCAAGTTTCCGTCATCGACCGCGGACGCATCGTCACCGTTCTCAACCAGGATAAAGCCGCCGTCCTCTTCGGATTGGAGATGGCCGTCCAGAAATACGGACCGCGCATCGCGTGTGACGGCAGCGTCGAGTGGAAGCGGATGGTCACGAAGGTTGCGGCGCAACAAGGCATCTCTGTCCAATTCACTGACCCAGAGATGCAGCACGCCCTGCGTCTTCTTCAACGCTTGGCAAATCCACGCCAACACCAGCAGGAAAGAGGCGGCAGGTAGCGCATGATCGCGGATATGCGGCCACTGTCAGTAAGATGACCTGACGGGACTATGCGAATGTGGGTTGAACTGGAGTCTTGAGTTTGTGGACTGCTGCAAAATAGGCCACCATCACGCGGAATGTTTTGGACCGATTCACTCCGCCGAGGATCTCTCCGCCGACTCGATCCAGTTCATCGGCTATCTCGTGTGTCAATGGGAATACGAACGCGGTGTCTATGCTCTGAAATGGAATGTTCAGCCACGGTCCGTTATAGAACGCAACAAGCTGCGCCTGCGCGGCCTTGGTTTTGAAATTCATGATGATGTGTTCCGCGAGGGCGTTCTTTCTGCGGATTTTGAGCACAGCGAAAAGCTGGCCGAAATGGCTCTTGGTGAATTTGGAATCAACTGTGAGCCGGAGTTGAGTGCGCGTCTCCACTGGAGAAACGACTTTGCGCTTCGGTCGGGCAGTGGCTTTCTTTGTAGCGGGCATGTGATTTCCTTGTCGTTACGTATCTTACAGCATTAGTATATGAGAGTGGTAGACCACACTGCAAACGATTGTTGCAAAAATAGTTTACGCGAAAGATGCGCCTGAGAGTGTAGTGGGTTCATTGCATGGAAGCATGGGAAGCCGAATGAACCACAACAAATCTAACCGTGGGGGGGATGGAGAAAAGGATCTGGATCGAGGCTGCTGACCGAGCTCGAATTGAGCCTGCCTGAGCGTGCAATGCGACACAAACTATGAACTATTTAGAGTCGGAGCCGATATTGGATTTGGTATAACTGAGCTGAAGACGCGAATGCTAGCAGCCTTTGGGTCCGTTTTTTACCGCATGAACGGCTTGACATACTCTCACTCTGGCTTTAGTCTACGAATAATCGGTTAGCGGCAAGAATTGCCTTTCGACCGGTCAAGGATTCAATGGCCTATTGCTTCACTCCCGCGATGTGTCTGTGCTGCTGCTGTCAGGGCTGCCGTGCGCGGGCGTGTTCGCTGGGCTAGATTCCGAAACAAGAATCTTGATTCCCCCGTGACCCACCCGCCAGACGGCGCGGTGGGTTTTTGATTTTGCGGCAAAGATTTGCGGTCGTCCGAATTTTCTGAAGCCCGTCAACAATTCCAAATTGCGCCGGTGGCGAAGCGGCTAACGCGCAGGTCTGCAAAACCTGTATTCGCGGGTTCAACTCCCGCCCGGCGCTCCAAAGTTCTTTATCAATCGAAATTCTTATGGAGAAAAGAATGAAAAGCCTGTACAGCAGAATTAGGCCGTTCCTCATCGCCGTCCTCGCTCTGAGCGTTTCGGCAGGTTATGTTCATGCGCAAACTCATCTGCTCAACGTCTCGTACGATCCGACGCGCGAGTTTTATGAAGAGTACAACCGCTTGTTTGCGCAACACTGGAAGGCGACCACCGGGCAGGATGTGGTGATCAACCAGTCGCACGGCGGATCGGGCAAGCAGGCGCGCGCGGTGATCGACGGGCTGGAGGCGGATGTGGTGACGCTTGCGCTGGCCTACGACATCGACGCCATTGCGCAGAATGGCGGACTACTGGACAAGGATTGGCAGTCGAAGCTGCCCAACAACAGTACGCCGTATACTTCGACGATTGTGCTGCTGGTGCGCAAAGGAAATCCGCAGCACATTCACGATTGGGACGATCTGATCCGTCCCGGCATCAAGGTCATCACGCCGAATCCGAAGACCTCGGGAGGCGCGCGCTGGAATTATCTGGCGGCTTGGGGATATGCGCTGCACAAGTCCAACAATAACGAGCAAGGCGCGCGCGATTATATGAAAAAGCTCTTTGCGAATGTGCCAGTGCTGGACTCCGGCGCGCGCGGCTCGACGACAACGTTTGTGCAGCGTGGCGTGGGCGATGTGCTGATCGCTTGGGAGAACGAGGCGCTGCTGGCGCTGAAGGAATTTGGCTCCGACAAGTTTGAGATTGTCGTTCCCTCGGAGACGATTCTTGCCGAGCCGCCGGTCGCGGTGGTTGACAGTGTCGCTCGCAAGCATGGTACAGAGAAGGTTGCCCGCGCTTATCTCGAATATTTGTACTCTCCTGAGGCGCAGGATCTGGCGGCAAGATATTTCTATCGCCCGCGCCTCAAATCAGTTGCCGATAGATACGCGGGCGTCTTTCCCAAGGTGAATACCTTCACCGTTCTTGAAGGATGCGGCGGATGGCAGAACGCGCAGGCCAAGCACTTCAGCGATGGCGGAACCTTTGATCAGATCTACGGAAAGTAACAGGTGAGGATGCCGGAAACGAAGCGAAAAAAATCCTGGAGCCTTGTCACGCGAAGTTCGCCACTTCCGGGATTTCGCGTGAGCATAGGTTTCACGCTGGCCTATCTGACGGCCATCGTGCTGATTCCTCTGGCGGCGATTCTGCTGCATGGGTCGCGCCTGGGATGGAGCGTGTTTCTGCACACGGTGACGGCTCCGCGCGTACTGGCTTCCTATCGCGTCACGTTGGGTTCAGCAGCAGTGGCGGCGCTGCTCTCGGCGGCTTTTGGGTTGCTGCTGGCGTGGGTTCTGGCGCGTTACAGCTTTCCCGGAAAACGCATCGTCGATGCTCTTGTTGATCTTCCTTTTGCCTTGCCCACTGCAGTCGCGGGCATCTCGCTGACCGCGCTCTATGCAGAGAGTGGATGGATCGGGCGCTATCTTGAGCCGCATGGAATTCATGTAGCCTTCACTCCGCTGGGCATTGTGATGGCCATGTCTTTCGTCGGCTTTCCTTTTGTGGTGCGTAGCGTGCAACCGGTGCTGGAAGATCTGGACCCGGCGATGGAAGAGGCCGCCGCGAGCCTTGGCGCAAACGTCTGGCAGCGCTTCACGCGCGTCATTGCTCCGGTGGCCTTTCCTGCTTTGCTGACAGGAACCGCGCTGGCCTTTGCGCGCGCGGCGGGCGAGTACGGATCGGTGATCTTTATCGCCGGCAATATGCCGATGAGAACGGAGATCACCGCGCTGCTGATTGTGACCAAGCTGGAAGAGTTCGATTACACCGGCGCTGCCGCCATTGCCTCGGCGATGCTGGCGCTCTCATTCATCATCATGCTGGCGGTCAATCTCATTCAATGGAGGGTGCAGCGCAGAGAGGGGAAGCGAGTATGAGTAATCGTGGCGCAAACTCCTCTTCCGCATTGCTGCAACCGTCGATGCAGCAGCGCGTGGGTCGCGTGGTGCTGATCGCGGCGGCGCTTGTATTTCTTGCGGTCTTTCTTCTGCTGCCGGTGGCGGCTGTTTTCACGCAGGCATTCTCGCAAGGCTGGGCAATGTATCGCGACTCGATTCGTCAGCAGGATGTGCTCTCGGCGCTGCGTCTCACGGGTCTAGTTGCCGTCATCGCGGTTCCGCTCAATGTTCTGTTTGGCATCAGCGCCAGTTGGGCGATCACGCGCTTCGAGTTTCACGGCAAGAGCCTTTTGATTACGCTGATTGACGTGCCACTGGCTGTTTCGCCAGTGGTCGCGGGCCTGATGTACGTCGAGGTCTTCGGTCTGCATGGCTGGCTCGGCCCGTGGCTGAGCGAGCATAATTTGCATATTATTTTTGCCGTGCCGGGAATCGTGCTGGCAACGATCTTTGTCACCTTTCCCTTTGTGGCGCGTGAGTTGATTCCCTTCATGCAGGCGCAGGGCAGCGACGAAGAGATTGCGGCGGTGGTGCTGGGCGCAAACGGCTGGAGCGTCTTTTGGCGCGTGACGCTGCCCAACATCAAGTGGGCGTTGCTTTATGGAACAATCCTCGCGGCCTCGCGTTCGATTGGCGAGTTTGGCGCGGTCTCGGTGGTCTCCGGTCACATTCGCGGATTGACCACCACTCTGCCGCTTGAAGTGGAGATGCTCTACAACGAGTACAACTTCACCGCGGCCTTTGCCGCTGCATCGCTGTTGACGCTGGCTGCGATCGTTACGCTGGTGCTGAAGAAATCCATTGAATCTGCCACTGGAGTTCATCAACACGGGCAAGAGAAGGAAAGCGAATCATGAGCATTCAGGTCGAGCATATCGGCAAACAGTACGGCTCCTTCAAGGCATTGGACGATGTCAGCCTGACGATTGCGAATGGAGAACTGGTGGCTCTGCTGGGACCATCCGGCTCGGGCAAGACGACGCTGCTGCGCATCATCGCGGGCCTTGAATCGCCCGACGCCGGATCGATTCTGTTGCATGGCGAAGAGTCCACCGAGCACAGCGCATCGAAGCGCGGCATTGGCTTTGTCTTTCAGCATTACGCGCTCTTTCGCCACATGACGATCTTCGAGAATGTCGCCTTCGGACTGCGCGTGCAATCGAGAAAGATCAGGCCGCCACGTCGTGAGATTCGCGAACGCGTGACCGAACTGCTGCGCCTCGTGCAATTGGATTCATTTGCACGGATGTATCCCGATCAACTTTCTGGAGGGCAACGGCAGCGCGTGGCATTGGCGCGCGCATTGGCTGTCAAGCCCAAGGTGCTACTGCTCGACGAACCCTTCAGCGCGCTCGACGCCAAGGTGCGCAAGGAGCTGCGCGACTGGCTGCGCCGCATTCACGATGAGTTGCACGTGACCACCGTGCTGGTGACGCACGATCAGGAAGAGGCGCTGGAAGTGGCCGACCGCGTGGCGATTTTGAATCGCGGCAAGCTGGAGCAGATCGGCACGCCGCAATCGATTTATGACCACCCAGCCTCGCCGTTTGTCTACAACTTTTTGGGCAATGTGAATTTATTTCATGGACGCTTGCTTGCCGATCTTTCGCCGCAAGAGCGCGGAGACAGCGCGGAAGAATCCATTCAATCCGCAATTGGTTTTGTGCGACCGCATGAACTAGAACTTTCGCGTACTCTTCCGGCAAAGGTTAAGGCTGTTTCTGCGAGCGTTGTGCGGATTCATGCGGCTGGGCCGCAGGTTCGCGTGGAGTTGAGCATTGCGGGAAACGGCAGGCCGACAACTGCGGAGTTGGATCGAAGACGGTACGAGGAGCTAGCGCTGGTTCCTGGCGAGAAGGTTTTCATCTGGCCGCAATCCATACGACTTTTTGACGACGATGGAGCGAGAGCGCTGCTGCTGGACCAGGGCGCGGGGATCTAAACGACCAACTATCACTCTAAGGGATTCAGTGCATTTTCTTGTTGCAATCCAAAATCTTCTGTGTTAGATTTCGTCCATGAGTTCTTTTAGCCCGATGACCGCCGCGATGTGTTGTTGTGCAGCGATGTGCTGTGCGCAAACACATTCTGGCGTGAGGAAATGGCTGGGCTAGAGCAACTTACAAGCCGCCGCTTCTTGGAAACCCACCGCCAGATTGAACTGGCAGGTGGGTTTTTTATTTGGGGATTGAGGCGGTTGCGGAGACAGTGCAGTCGCCAAACAGGTTTCAGGCAAGGGAGAATGGGATGAGCATTCCTGAGATTCGTGTTGAGGAACTGAAGAAGCGGTTGGATGCGGGCGAGAATCTGTTTCTGTTGGATGTGCGCGACGAGTTCGAGTATGAAATCTCCAATATCGGCGGGCAGTTGATCCCGCTTGCGGAGCTGCCGAAGCGGATGAATGAGCTGGATACGAACCTGAACATCGTGACCGTTTGCAAGATGGGACCGCGTGGCGTGAAAGCCGCGCAGGTTTTGCACAAGGCGGGCTTCACTCATGTCTGGAATCTGACCGGCGGCATTCATGCCTGGTCGGATCGCGTGGATCACAGTGTACGGAAGTACTGAGAATTTCATAGGCGCCGGTGGCGAAGCGGTCAACGCGCAGGTCTGCAAAACCTGTATTCGCGGGTTCAATTCCCGCCCGGCGCTCCAAACATTTGCAACAGATTTTCCTGTTCTTGAAAGCGAAGTCCGTATTGATTTGCGATTCTCGATGAACAAGTATCCATCTATTGGCGACCCTGCCATCAGCCGTTAAGATTTTCATGTTATCGCATTAAAAGGAGATCGACCGTGCCAGAAGAAGTTAGCCGCGTTTCGTTGCGCGAAGAAGCCGCTTTTCAACTTGCCAATGTCACCAAGACCGCTCCGCAGTTTGGAGCCATCACGCCGCGCTGGCTGGTTCGCTTCCTGGATTGGAAGCCACTTGAGGCTGGCACATTCCGCGTCAATAAAGTGGACGAGAGCAAGGTGATCGAGTCTCTCTGCGCGCATGAAGATGAGTCGCCGCTGCCTACCACTTTCGCCGACTATCAGGACACACCACGCGAATATCGTCTGGGCAGCATCAATGCCGTACTCAATGTGCATACGCGCGTTTCCGATCTGCTCAGCAATCCCTACGATCAGGTTCGTGAGCAATTGCGCATTCTTATCGAGAGCGTAAAGGAAAAGCAGGAGAGCGAGTTGGTCAACAATGCCGATTACGGCCTGTTGAATAATGTTCCTGACGCGCAGAAGATCAAGACTCGCAAAGGCGCGCCGACGCCGGACGATCTGGACGAGTTGCTGGTGAAGGTTTGGAAGGAGCCATCGTTGTTTCTGGCGCATCCCCGCGCCATTGCGGCTTTTGGGCGTGAGTGCACACGGCGCGGCGTTCCTCCTCCGACAGTTACTTTGTTTGGTACGCCTTTCCTCACCTGGCGCGGCGTTCCGCTGATTCCCTCGGACAAGATCGCCATTCGCAGCAAGGACCAAACCACGAAGATTCTGCTGGTGCGCGTGGGCGAGAAGAAGCAAGGCGTGGTTGGACTCTTCCAGCCCGGATTGCCCGGTGAACAAAGCCCCGGACTTTCGGTGCGTTTCATGGGCATTGATCAGCGCTCACTGGCCTCGTATCTTGTCTCGCTGTACTGCTCGGCGGCCGTGCTGACCGACGATGCCATTGCCCTGCTGGAAGACGTGAACGTGGGTCAATACCATGAGTACAAGTGAGCAGTTGCCAGTCTCTCCGAATGCGACTGACTGGGCTGTTGGATTGCGCGGGAGCGATAGCATCGCTCCCGGCGTACTCTCTCCAGCGCAGCTAGCGCGCATGGCCAATGAGATATTCAACGAGCTGCCGGACGAACAACAGCATCTAGCTGCGACAGCGGCCCACGCAGTGCTGCCTCCGAACTCAACTTTCACCGGCAACCCATACGCGGCTGTGCCTGCTCCAACCGCGCCCGCCGTGCCTGGCGTGTTGGCCAGCGTGACGGAAGCGCAACATGGAAGTTATATCGCCACGCCGGAGAGAAGCATTGCGCCGGATACGCGCTCGTCTGCCTCTTCGCTTCCAGCAGTTCCAGGTGGCGGAGTTACGCCTACCGCAGCGCCGGAGTTTGCTTTTTTGCAGGATGCGCGTCCGATCTTTGCTGCTTCAGATGCGGAGCCTGCTAACCCACAAGCAAGCGGGAAACCTGCGCCCAGCGAAGATGGATTTGCATCGATTCCCGCTTCGTTGTCGCCAGATTTTCCAGTACCGCAGGGCTTTCAACCACCTACGCCAACTGTTCCCGGCGCATTTGGCGTAGTCGATTCCTCGGCTTTTCCGACTTTTTCTTTTATCGAAGATGCGCGTCCGCTCTTTTCTGGTTTGCTTCCCGGTCCGGTTCCGGCGGATCTTGCAAAGAATGGTTCCGCGAGCAGCAATCCTTTTGCATCGCCGCTGGATCGCAACGCGCCTCAGTTGCCAGGAACAGTCACGCACGAGCCTGATTTTCGCGCGCCCGCTTCGCAAAATCAGAACTCGCCTCGTTCGCTCGAAGCTTTGAATGTTGTTCCTGCGGTCATTCCCGGCGAAGGACAGCCGGAGTTGCTGGGCGATCTCGGCCTCTCGTCGTATTCCTTCGATGTGGAGGCGATTCGACGCGATTTTCCTATTCTGCGTGAGCAGGTCAACGGCCGTCCGCTGATCTGGCTGGACAATGGCGCAACCACGCAGAAGCCGCAATCGGTCATCGACCGGCTGAGCTATTTTTACGAGCACGAAAACTCGAACGTGCATCGCGCCGCGCATGAGCTGGCTGCGCGTTCGACCGATGCCTACGAGTCCGCGCGCGAGAAGACGCGCCGCTTTTTAAACGCCGGCGCCCCACGCGAGATCGTCTTTGTGCGCGGAGCCACCGAGGCCATCAACTTGGTCGCGCAGAGTTGGGGACGGCAGAACATCCAGAAGGACGATGAGATTGTCGTCACCTGGATGGAGCATCACGCCAACATCGTTCCCTGGCAGATGCTCTGCGCGGAAAAGGGCGCGCGGCTGCGCGTTGCTCCTGTCGATGATTCGGGCCAGATTCTGCTCGACGAGTACGAGAAGCTACTTAGACCCAGGACACGCCTGGTTTCAATCGCACACGTCTCGAATGCGCTGGGCACGATTCTGCCGGTGCAGGCGATGACCGAGGCTGCTCACCGTCACGGCGCGCGCGTGCTGGTCGATGGTGCACAGGCCGTCTCGCATATGCGCGTTGACGTGCAGTCCATCGGTTGCGATTTTTATGTCTTCAGCGGCCACAAGGTCTTTGCGCCAACGGGCATTGGCGTGGTCTACGGCCGCTCCGAGGTGCTGGATCAGATGCCACCGTGGCAAGGTGGCGGCAACATGATTCAGGATGTGACCTTCGAGAAGACGCTCTACCAGCCGCCGCCGCAGCGCTTTGAAGCCGGCACGGGCAGCATCGCCGATGCGGTTGGACTGGGCGCGGCTATCGATTATCTGGACCGAGTTGGCATCGTCAACGTCGCACGCCACGAGCATATGCTCTTGACCTATGCCACCGCCGCACTGCTCAAGATTCCTGGCCTGCGCATCATCGGCACGGCGAAGGAAAAGGCCAGCGTAATCTCCTTCGTACTGGACGGTTTCCGCACGGAAGAGATCGGCGACTATCTCAACCGCAAGGGCATTGCAGTACGCGGCGGTCATCACTGCGCACAACCGATCCTGCGCCGCTTCGGTTTGGAGAGCACCGTGCGCGCGACCTTTGCGCTCTACAACACCTGCGAGGAAGTGGACGCGCTGGTCGCCGCCCTTTGGGATCTGAGGCAGGGACGCTCGACTGGCATCGTGTAGCGCATGAACGGCAATTAACCTCACGCGGGTGGATTTAGCACAACGAATCCGCCTGTGTGGCTTATATAGATTCTTTGAAAAATAAACGTCGGCAGAAGGCCAACTGCGTCGAAGGCAACCCCGCGCCGGGATTTCACCACGTCCAGGTCGCTTACAATTGTTGTGCCGATTTTGATGGATGTGTGCGAGTGAATGGCGGTTCCATTAGGCCCGCTGCTGAAGGCCATCGAACCGGCCCACGGATGCGAAAAGACGGAGCCGGGCCGGGTGGGAAAGATCTCCGGCATCTTCGCTCCCGTATCCAACTGCAACTGCGCCTTGCCGTTGCTTGCATCCAGGAACTCGACTTCAATCAGCAGGCGGTTGGTGGTTGGCTCGCCATGGTAGCGGCCCATCGTCTCGAATCGACATCGATCCCCAGCGGGCGCGTCGCCGCCAAAGCGCAAAATCTTGTGGGAATAGTCGATCAGAAAATCGAAGTTCGACAGAAAATCCTCGCCCAGCACCCCGCGAACGCCTGGAGCCTTGAGCTTGACCTGATCCAGGTTATCGATAACCGCTCCCAGTTCCGAGACCTCGGAGTTGCCCACTGCTACTCTCTTCAGTCGCACCAGTTGATCCTGGCGCATATCGGAAACTGTTGTCAGCGAAGCCTCGCCAATCATCGGAAGCTGCAACTGCCGAGCAAGGGCCGGGTCGATCACCGTGTGTGTCGCGCCGGTGTCTAAAAGAAAATTGAAGGGGCCTGCGCCGTTCACCATTGTTGGAACGATCATCAGGTATTTATCGCGCAGACGAAAGTTGACGATGTCGTTTGATTGCCGCATTTGCGCCGCCGTCACTCCGGGCAGGGCAATCGCAAGCAGTAGAAAAAGAGAGCGGACAGGGAGAGAATATCGAGCCGGACAACAACATCGGACGAGCAGAAGGCGGGCCGTCAGCATGGTTCTCATCTCATCGGCCAAACGCTCAAAACTCAAGAGCGTTCACTCATCGAGAACTATACCCCCGAAAATGGGGTAATGTCTACCGAATGAAATTTACTCGCCTTTTGGCCCGTCTTCTGTGTCCCGTATCACCTCGCAGTTTCAGTTTGGGTCGCAGCCCATTTCCATCTTTGCAGCCGAAGGCACTCCGCCACACTGCGGTCGGTCAGTACTTTGGCAGAGTAGTGTCTATCCGGTCGGCCCATGCCAGAATGCCTCCAGTCAGGTTGGCGGCGTGCTTGAAGCCTGACTTGCGCAGAAAATCGACAGCCTTGGCGCTGCGCATTCCGCTCTTGCAATGCACTACAATCTCACGGCTGGAGTCGAGTTCATGAATGCGTGTCGGCAGATCGCCAAGCGGAATCAAATGCCCCTTAATGTTGACGATCTGATACTCGTGCGGCTCGCGCACATCGAGCACGAAAATATCCTCCCGCGCGTCGAGTCGGCGCTTGAGTTCCTCGACTTGAATCTCCGGAATCTTCGCGCTCGACGCTGCCTCCGACTCCTCTCCGCGAATGCCGCAGAACTGGTTGTAGTCGATCAGTTCCTTGACCGTTGGATTCGTGCCGCAGACCGGGCACTCAGGGTTTTTGCGTACACGCAACTCGCGGAAGCGCATGGCCAGCGCATTGACCAGTACCAAGCGGCCAATCAGCGGTTTGCCCGCGCCGAGGATCAGCTTGATGACCTCGGTGGCCTGAATCACTCCAAGCAATCCGGGAAGTACGCCCAACACGCCGCCTTCGGCGCAAGAGGGGACCAGACCCGGCGGCGGCGGCTCGGGATAGAGGCAGCGATAGCAGGGTCCGGCCTCGGTGGCGAAGATGCTGGCCTGGCCTTCAAAACGAAAGATCGAGGCATAGACGTTGGGTTTGTTGCTCAACACGCAGGCGTCATTGACCAGGTAGCGCGTGGCGAAGTTGTCCGTGCCGTCGGCAATGATGTCGAAGCCCGAGAAGATCTCCAGTGCATTCTGGCTGTTGAGATAAGTATCGAAGCGCTTAATCTCGACGAATGGATTGATCGCGGTCAGTTTGTCGATGGCCGAGTCGATCTTGAGACGGCCCACGTCACTGGTGTGATGCAGAACCTGACGTTGCAGATTTGTGTAATCCACTACATCGAAATCAACAAGGCCGAGAGTGCCCACGCCCGCCGCAGTCAGATACAGCGCCAGCGGCGAACCGAGCCCGCCGGTGCCCACGCACAAAACGCGCGCGGCCTTCAATTTCTTCTGGCCCTCCAGAGTTACTTCCGGCATAATGAGATGACGCGAGTAGCGCAGAATCTCTTCATTGCTCAACTTTGCCTGACTACCATCAATCAATTCATCCACGGTTCATTTCTCCAAAAATGATGTTGTGAGTTCATTCTTCGCAGAGTTGCTGAGTTCTATCGTCCACCGGCAACGGAGGGAACAATGGTGATCGTATCCGTTTCCTTGACAGACGTTGCATCCTTGCTCAGATAGCGAATGTCTTCATCGTTCAGATAGACGTTGACAAAGGAGCGCAGCTTGCCGTCTTCCGAGAAGAGATGCTTGCGCAGATCCGGGTGCTTGGTGACGAGATCGCTCAGCGCCTCGCCTACGGTTTGAGCGTTTACTTCGATGACGGATTGCTTGCCGGCATAAGGCCGGAGCGGCGTGGGAATCAAGACTTTGATGGACATATTCTTCCTTTCAAAACGGTTCTGTTTTACGTTGCATTTGTTCTACTGAATGACTTCGAGGAGTTCGTCCTCAAAATGCTTGGCTTCTTCCTGATCCAGCAAGATAAATGAATTCGTTAGTACGGCACGGCCCTGTTCGATGCTGGTAATGACATATGAGCAGCCCGTCCAATGCGCCTCGGCAAGATCGGTTGCCGACCAGTGCGCTGGATGATCGGGATGAGAGTGGTAGAAGCCGACAATGTCGTGGCCTGCCAGCAGCGCATCCCGCTGAATGCGCACTAACTCCGACGGACTGATGTGATAGCGATTGGCCAGCGAATCGGTGCGCGTGTTGCCGCATTCCACTGCCGCTTTGACAGCTTTTCCGCCCACATCATCAAATTCGCCCACCAGAACTCCACAGCACTCATGGGGATATGTCGCTTCACCATGCTGCCGCAATTGATCGTAGAGTTCGACCGGTATCTTCAACGCCATGCTTGCTCCCTTGCCTTATGCATTCTCTTCCCAAAAATGCTCACTCAAATACTTGTCGCCCGAGTCGGGAAAGATGGTAACAATTACGGAACCCGCGGGTGCATCTCGTGCAACCTGCATTGCGCCAACCAGCGCCGCGGCCGCTGAAACGCCGATCAACAATCCTTCTTCGCGCGCCACTCGTCGGGCCATCGTATAGGCCGCTTCTGTTTCGATGCCCAACTCCGCGTCCGCGATGCTGGCATCGTAAATCTTCGGAACGATCGAGGTCTCCATGTGCTTGGTTCCCTCAATTCCGTGAAAGGGCGAGTCGGGTTGAAGAGAGATGCAGCAAATCGCTGGATTCAGCTCCTTCAAGCGACGCGATGTTCCCACAAAAGTTCCACTGGTGCCGAGAATAGCGACAAAATGAGTGACGCGCCCTGCCGTCTGCATCCAGATTTCATCCGCTGTTCCGTTGGCATAATGCGCGCGCCAGTTGGCGTCGTTGGAATACTGATCTGCGTAGTAATACCTCTCCGGCTCCGCGGCCGCAATCTCCTGCGCCTTGCGGATGGCACCGTCCGAGCCTTCACCGGGATCGGTGTAGATGACCGTTGCGCCATAGGCGCGAAGAATCCGCTTGCGCTCCTTCGACACATTCGAGGGCATGCACAATGTAATCGGAATCCCGTAGGCCGCACCCAGCATCGCGTAGGCAATTCCGGTATTGCCGCTGGTCGAATCAAGCAGTGAAATGCCCGCGCCCAGTTTACCTGAACGCAAAGCCTCGCTCACGATCCTCGATGCAGCGCGATCCTTGACGGAGCCGCCGGGATTGGTCCACTCAGCCTTGGCCAGTACCTGCACGTCCTTCAGGCTAGCGGTGACGCGTTCGAGGCGAAGCAGCGGCGTGCTGCCGATGCGCTGCGTAAGATTGACACCCAATAAAGTCGTCATAAGTTCTGGTCGTTTCATTATGCTGTTGACTTTTCTTCTGCGGGAAACCGGAGCGAATTATCCATACTGCGATAGAGAGTCTCTACGGCATTGAGCAGCGCGAAGACTTCCTCTTCCAGTTGGTTCAATTCCCCGGTATTCTTTTGATGTGCGCTGCGAATCACCGATTCGAAGCGCCTGTCGATCAGCCCCGCTTGAATGAATTTCTTTGCGAAGTTCTCAAAGACGGCGGCATCTGTCGGCGCTTCGATTCCGCGCGCAATCAGCAAGGCGCGAGCGCTGCGCAGGGCGATTCCGTAAAGGGCTTCCTCGTTTTGCGGATCGCCGGAGCGAAGCTCCTCGCGCAATTGCCTGGCACCATTCAAATCGACTTCAATCAAGTCAAAGAGTCCAGCCGAGCACTCGCCGAGGCCTCTGCCAACAAGAGAAAAGGACTCTTTCGCACCCCAATCCTGGTAGTAGCTTTTGTCTTCGCCGTAGGCTGGAATCTCACGATAGCGGCTGGCTATCTCGCGAGTATCTTGCGTGCCTTCTCCATCCACATAGGTGGCAAAGGATGGATGATTGCTCTTCTTGACAATCCACACCTTCAGAACATCATGAACAAATTCGGGAAGATCGCGCGCGCACACGCGGTCGATCGGCTTGGCCAGACGCGCTTTGCCATTACCAATCTCCGCTCCGGCAACAACCATATAAGCAGGAAACATATGCTGTCGATTGCGGCCAACATTGCCATAGAAACCAAGATCAGCGAGCATATGCTGACCACAGGTGTTCGGACATCCGGATAAGTTGAGCTTGAAATCGGCGATCTGATCCAGATCGAGAGAGGAGCTTTTGAGTCTGTCAACGACCGCAGTGAGCGCACCTTTGGAAAGACAGATGCCCAGTTTGCACGTGTCTGCGCCCGTACAGGCGATGGACTCGCCAATCAGCCGCGGACCGGAGGCAAGCTCTGTAAGTTCTCGAACCACGTGATAGACATTCGGCAGATATTCCTTTGGGATATTGCGCAATCTCAGATTCTGACCTAGCGAGGCGCGCAGCACATGGTCGCCGAAGGGCTCAAGAAACTTCGCCAGCCGAATGGCGTAATCGTTCTTTAGATTGCCGAGAAAGATCGGAATTCGCGCTGAAACCAAGTCCGGTTGCCTCTGGTTCTCGACGTAACGATCCTTCCATTGGTAATACTCTGGAGAGGTATCGCGATCGGGAACAAACGCCGGAAGCAGGATGGACTGCGGTACATCTTCGATAAGCAACTCCGCCGGCCTTTCACTGCGAACGAGTTGCAGCTCCGCTTCGTAGAGTTCCCGGAAGCGTGTCTCGCCGAGCGTCTTCCACAAGAAGCGCAAGCGAGCCGCATGGCGATTCTTGCGGTTACCGTGCTTGTCAAAGAGGCGCTTGAGAGCGCTTGCAACGATGTAAACATCCTCGGCGGGAATGAATTCGTGCAGCAGATGCCCGACCTCCGGCTTGGTGCCCAGTCCGCCGGCAACATGAACCTCGAATCCCTTGCGTCCCTCTCGAAGCTGGGCAATGAACCCGAGATCGTTGAACTCCGCGTACGAGCTATCCGCCGATGAATTGGAAAATGCAATCTTGAATTTGCGCGGCAACAGCCATGAATCCGGCTCGGCGATCAAGCGGCTGGTCAGCGCAAAGGCATACGAGCTTGGATCAAAGACTTCATCGACCCCGACGCCCGCATCGGGAGAGACCAGGACATTGCGAACCGTGTTGCCTCCACCGCCGCGCGAAGCCAGACCGGCTTGCAGCAATTCGCGCATAACGAGAAGAACATTCTCCAGTGCGACATCGTGAATCTGAAACTCCTGCCGCGTCGTAATATGAATCGCGTCGCTGCCGTAACGCGCGGAGATCTCTGCAATTGCGCGCAGTTGCAACGGCGTGAGCGCGCCTCCGGTTGTCCGAATGCGCACCATGTACTTGCCGTCCTCGCGCTGCTCGTAGCAGCCGAAGGGGACGCGTCGCACCTTCAGTGTGGCGGCGTCAATCTCGCCGCGTTGATAGCGCGCGATATACGAATCCAATTCCTCGAATTCAGCGGGAAGGTTTTCCGGAATCTTGTAAAACATGACAATCTCCAATGAAACAATGTTGCATTTTGCGATTTGGAACGATACGGATTGTCTTGCCTATCGCGCCTGCCCGGCATGAATCCACATCGGACAGGCGCGGTTGAGGAAGTTACTTTGCAAGTTCAACAGTGACCTTTTCGATCTTGCCATTGAAACGATTGGGCGATTTGTACTCCGGACTCACGGGCGATCCGAGATCGCTGCCGATATCCAGCGTCTCGCTGAAGGAGAGATTGACGTTCGTGAACTGAGCCTCACCCTCCGCCTTTCCGTTAATCGACAAAGCTCCCTTTGCGGCCAGGGGTTTACGCGAAGTAAATGGTATGGAGTTTGTGTCGTCGGGCGCATTCGGAGTCAGGTTCAGAACAATATGCGCCTTGCCCGGTTGAAGCGCCTCAGAAGCAACCAACTGTCCGGAGCGGTGCCCGTATGCGTTCACTTCATAGACGACGCGATGATCCTTGACGAAGAGAGTGATGCCGCCGTACCGGCTGCCTTGCGCGATAATCACACCATCTGCGCCGCTGGCCGGCACATCCACATCCGCCGTGATTGTGTAGGCGCGCCCTGCGAGGTTGGGAGCAATGCGCGGCTGCAAACGCTCAACGCCTTCGCGATAGATGAATACCTTCTGCCCGCCTGCCTGGCCGATCGGATAGTCCTGGCGTGCGGGAATAATCGGCACTGCCTGATTGCGCGCAGCCTCAGCATCGAAGACCTGTTGCAACTCTTTCAGCTTCTCCGGATTGGAATTGGCCAAATTGTGCGCCTGACTAAAATCATCGTTCAGGTTGTAAAGCTCCCACGGATGATTCCCAAGATCCTTGTCGCTGGCATTGAGTGTGTAGGACTGCTCCCACGTGGAGTGGAAGCGATCGCCGGCCCACCATCCATCCTTGTAGATGGCGCGATTGCCACTGGTGGTGAAGTACTGCACGGTATGATGCGTCGGCTCCTGCGGTTGGTCGAAAGTATAGGTGAGGCTGGTTCCTTCCAGCGGAGTCTGCGCCACGCCATTGATCACCGTGGGCGGCGTTACACCGGCGATGTCATAGATGGTTGGCGCAATGTCGTTGACGTGCGAGAACTGCGAACGCAGTCCGCCAGCATCCTTGATGTGACCAGGCCAAACAATGACCAATGGATCGGTAGTTCCGCCCAGATGCGATGCATCCTGCTTGGTCCCCTGAAACGGCGAACTCAATGCCCACGCCCATGCAGCGGCATAGTGATTCATGAATGTTTCGCTGCCCAGCAGGTCGGCGGTATCGAGACGCGTTTCGACGGTCAGCGGCTTGCCATTGATGTCGCGCGCATCGGTGCCATCCAGTCCGCCTTCTGCGCTGGCACCGTTATCGCCGAAGATCTCCAGCACAACGGTGTTATCCGCTTGTCCCTCTTCGCGAATCGCATCGAGGAGACGGCCGATCTCGTAATCGGTTTGCGCGGCAAAGCCCGCATAAACCTCAGCCTGATGCGCGAGTAACTTCTTCTGCTGTGGCGTCAACGAGTCCCATGCAGGCAGACCGTCGGGCCGAGGAGTCAACTCAGCATTCGCGGGAATCACGCCCAGCTTCCTCTGCTGATCGAAGGCCTCCTGGCGAATCACATCCCAGCCCTTGTCGAACTTTCCCTTGTACTGGTCGATCCACTTCTGTGGTACCTGATGCGGCGTGTGCGTTGCGCCGGTGGCGTAGTAAATGAAGAAGGGCTTGTTGCTGGCGACGGCATCATGCTGATGCAGCCAGTTGATCGCTTCGTTGGTAATGTCGGTGGTGAAGTGATAGCCCTGTTGCGGCGTTTTGTTAGGCTCGACCGGCGTTTGATCGCGATAGATGCGCGTGTAATACTGATTGTCGGCGGCCTGAAGGAATCCGTAAAAATGCTCGAAGCCCAATCCGGTTGGCCAGCGATCGAAGGGACCCTGCGGGCTCACCTGCCAGGTGGGTGTGTTATGCCACTTGCCAAAAGCTGCCGTGCTGTAACCATTCACCTTGAGAACTTCGGCAATCGTCGCGGAGCTTTTGGGAAGCAGCGTGTTGTAACCAGGGTAGGGCGCGGACCATTCGGAGATTGATCCAAATCCGACTTCATGATTGTTGCGTCCAGTCAAAAGCGCGGCGCGTGTCGGCGAGCAGAGCGAGTTTACATGAAATGAGTTGTAGCGCAAGCCCGATTGCGCAAGCTTGTCGAAGGTCGGCGTCGCAATGGGGCCGCCAAAGGTTGAAGTCGCGCCGAAGCCCACATCGTCAACCAGGATCAGCACGACGTTCGGCGCACCCGCCGGAGCCTTCGTCGGCTCTGGCCACGAAGGCGTTGGTGCGTCGCGATGGGGCAATGTTGCATCATTGTTTTGAGCTAAGGCAGGCGACCAGGCGCTCAAGGCCATGGTCCCGCTAAGGAACAATCCTACTTGTTGCGAAAGATTCATCGATATTCTCCGTTACATCCTTGAAATTGACGGTGGCTATCCATTGCCGCCTTGTATAGCTTCTTCATCTTGATCAAGCATCCAGTTCGCTGCGAGCCGCGAACTGGATGCATAAGGAGCTACTGGTTCGAGTCTGGTTTGGTCACATTCTTCCATTCATCGAGCAGTGACTTTGAGTCTTTGGTGCGATGAATGCGCCCGTTGAAGACATCTTCCCATGTGATAAGCGGGTACAGGTTGTGGGCCTTGGCTTGTTCCTCGAACTCGGATTTCAACTGAGCCAGTTTCTCCGGGTATTTCTTGGCAAGGTCGATCGTCTCCGTGGGATCTTCATTGAGGTTGTAAAGCTCCCAGGCGTTTTCATCAAAAGGCTGCTTACTCGCCGCGTTTCCGTTGATGAACGAACTTGGGTAGGCCAATTCTGCCTTCCATCCGTTGTCATAGATCGACCGCGAGCCGAAGATGTAGTAGTACTGCAGCGTGTGGCGGCTGGGCGCATTGGCATCGTCAATCGAGTAGGCCAAAGATGTACCTTCAATCGGCTGCTGCTGGATGCCGCGAATCTCTTCCGGGGCCTTGACGCCAACAAGATCAAGTGTCGTGGGCAGAATGTCGATCACATGCCCGTACTGCGGGCGTATGCCGCCCTTATCCTTGATGCCTTTCGGCCAATAGACAATGAGCGGATTGTGCGTTCCACCTTCGCTGTTCGCATCCTGCTTCCAGTCCTTATAGGGAGTGTCGGCGGCTTGCGCCCATCCTAGTGGATAGTTTCCATTGGTGGCAGCAGAGGTCCCGATCTCACCGATCTTATTCAGGTTATCTTCAATGTTCTGCTGTTCAGGTATCGCCCTGGGCAATAATCCCTGATCGATGGTCCCATTGAATGTTCCCTCTTTGCTTGCGCCATTGTCGCCGATCATGACATAGATCAACGTGTTGTCTAACTGGCCGATCTCTTTCAAATGGTTGACTAAGCGGGCGACCTCAAAATCCGTGTAGGTCAAATAGCCCGCATAAACCTCCATGAAGCGCGCGTAGAGTTTCTTTTCGTCCGGGGTCAGGCTGTCCCAGGCTTTCACATTGGGGTTGCGATCAGGTAGTACCGCGTTCGCGGGAATCACTCCAAGTTTCTTCTGTCGCTCGAAGACCTGTTCGCGATACCAGTCCCAACCCTTATCGAACTTGCCCTTGTACTGATCGCTCCAGAACTTGTCCACCTGGTGCGGAGCGTGCGTGGCGCCCGGCGCGTAGTAGAGAAAAAAGGGCTTGTTCGGCGCGACTTTCTCCTGGCGGTCGATGTAGAAGATCGCCTTGTCGGTGATCTGATCGCTCAGGTGGCGGCCGTCGGGACGAACATGCGCCTGATCCTCCACCAGGTCCGGATGATACTGATCCGTCATCGAGCCGAGAAAACCAAAGAAATGATCGAAGCCTTTTCCCGTCGGCCAATGATCGAAGGGGCCAGCATCGGTTGCCTCTTCGTCCGGCGTCACGCCGTACTTACCTACCGCGAAGGTGTTGTAGCCGTTATCGCGAAGAATCTCGGCAATGGTTCCCGCTGTGGGTGGAGTCCTGCCATCCCAGCCAGGGAATCCAGCAGACATGACGGTGTGTGAAAATCCAGACTCATGCACGGATGCGCTGTTGCGGCCGGTCAGCAGGGCTGAGCGGGTGGGTGCGCAAATCGCCGTTGTATGAAAGTTCGTATAGCGCAAGCCATTTTCTGCAAGACTGTCGAAAGTGGGTGTATTGATCAGTCCGCCGAAGGTGCCAGCCGCGCCATAGCCCACGTCATCCAACAGTATCCACACGACGTTTGGAGCGCCAGCTGGCGCTTTTACAGGCTCCGGCCACCACTCTTTCGATTCGGCGAGGGTTCTGCCCACAACTCCCTGATAGGGCTGTGCCGACTGTGCGTGCAGCGGGAGGCTCGCGCCCGCCGCAAGGATTAACGATGATGTCAATGCATTCAAAAAGCTTTTCTCGTTCATAAATCTCCTGTTGGTTTCAGTCATTCAAAGATGACTCGGTGATTTGTTGACTAACGTATTCGGCAGCCAAGTCACAATTAATCGCGAACTGGCCGCAATCAAAACATTCCGACAACGCTACTTGCTGCTACTGGCTTGTGCCGCCGCCTGCTTTTGCCGGTCAAGATACCACTGAGGCAGGTAGGTGTGGTGAGTGAGTTTAATATCGTCAAAGGTGAGGTAGGGGGCAAGATGATGAGCTTTGGCCTGCTCTTCGAATTCCGCCTTCAACTGCGTCAGCTTCTCCGGGTACTTCTTGGCCAGATCGATGCGCTCGGTCGGATCGTCGTTGAGGTTGTAGAGCTCCCAAGTGCTTTCATCCAGAGGCGGATTCACGATTGCATTTTTGGTGAGAATGTCGTTGGGATAGGCCAGTTCAGCCTTCCATCCGTTGTCGTAAATCGACCGCGAGCCGAAGATGTAGTAGTACTGCAATGTGTGACGAGTCGGAGCCTGGGCGTCATCAATCGAATAAGCCAAAGACGTTCCTTCAATCGGCTGCTGTTTGATGCCGCGAATCTCTTCGGGAGCCTTGATGCCAACCAGATCAAGCGTGGTGGGTAGAAGATCGATTACATGGCTGTACTGGGTGCGAATGCCTCCCTTTTCCTTGATGCCCTTGGGCCAATAAACGATGAGAGGGTTGTGTGTGCCGCCTTCGCTGTTGGCATCTGATTTCCAATAGCGGAAGGGCGTGTTAGCGGCCTGCGCCCAGCCCAGTGGATAGTTGCCTTGATGGGAATCAGGCGTACCGATCTTGTCGATGTTGGCGAGATTATAGGCCACTCGATCCTCATCGGAAACCAGCTTGCCGCGATAGGATTTGTCGATTGTGCCTTCCTGCGATCCTTCCTTGCTCGCGCCGTTATCGCCGATGGAGATAAAGATCAGCGTGTTATCGAGCTGTCCGATCTCCTTCAGGTGATTGACCAGGCGGCCAACCTCAAAGTCCGTGTAGGTCAAGTAGCCCGCGTAGACTTCCATGAAGCGCGCATAGAGCTTTTTCTCGTCGGGCGTCAGAGAGTCCCAGGCTTTGATGTTCTCATTACGTTCGGGAAGGATTGCATTGGCGGGTATCACGCCGAGTTTCTTCTGGCGCTCAAAGACCTCCTCGCGGAATGCATCCCAACCTTTGTCGAACTTGCCCTTGTATTGATCGCTCCAGTATCTGTCGACCATGTGCGGGGCGTGCGTGGCACCGGGAGCGTAATAGAGGAAGAATGGCTTATCAGGCGCGGCCTTTTTCTGCCGGTCGATATAGAAGATCGCCTTGTCGGTGATCTGGTCGCTCAGGTGGCGGCCATCGGGAGTCGCGTGCGCTTGGTCCTCCACCAGATCCGGCTTGTACTGATCGGTTGCTGAACCTAAAAATCCGAAGAAGTGGTCGAAGCCCTTGCCGGTCGGCCAATGATCGAATGGACCAGCATCGGTGGCTTCCTCGTCGGGCGTAATACCGTACTTGCCAACAGCAAATGTGTTGTAGCCGTTGTCGCGCAGGATCTCGGCGATGGTGCCGGCCGTGGCAGGCACGCGCCCATCCCAGCCGGGAAAGCCTGCCGACGAGCCAATATGCGAGAAGCCTGATTCATGCACCGATGCACTGTTGCGGCCGGTCAATAGAGCCGAGCGGGTGGGTGCGCAGATGGCGCAGGTGTGAAAGTTGGTATAGCGCAGACCATTGTTGGCCAGAGCATCGAAAGTGGGAGTATTGATCACACCGCCGAATGTGCCGGCAGCGCCATAACCCACATCGTCGATCAGGATCCAGACCACATTTGGTGCGCCGGCAGGCGCTGTGACAGGTTTTGGCCACCATTCTTTTGACTCGGCAAGGGTTCTGCCCACAACTCCTTGATAGGGCTGCGCCGTCTGTGCGTGCAGCGGAAGACTTGCTCCAGCCGCAAGAACTAATGTTGATGTCAAGGCGTTCAAAACTCTTTTCTCGTTCATAAATCTCCTGTTGGTTTCAGTCATTCAAAGATGACGCGGTAAAAATGTTGATTGGACCAGCGATGTTCTGTCGCAAAGCTTCCGCACCCTGTAAGGACGAGGAAGAAAGGCCGGGCGTTAATCACATCACCACAACCTCGTGCGACAGACAGCTAGGCGAGAGCAACTCCATGCTTCTTCAGCGGCGAGGCGTTTACGACGCCCGCACTTCTTCGCGCTCTGGCCCACTCCATCACTCGCGCCGGTGCTCGATTCTGCTTCAGCTCTTCAGCCATGAAGCGCATATACGGATCGATATGATGGAAGAAATGCTTGTAGCCCGCGCAGAGATAGTTCAGCCCATACTCGCCGGAAGCGGTTGTCATGAATCTGTGCTTGGGACACTCGCCAT
>Ga0224526_1000282_pt1 | contig 24293 bp, 21 predicted proteins | sample CBST25metaG_FD_179878 | JGI IMG/M metagenome (GOLD analysis project Ga0224526, IMG submission 179878) | Peat soil microbial communities from Stordalen Mire, Sweden - C.B.S.T-25 | ecosystem: Environmental > Terrestrial > Soil > Wetlands > Peat | place: Sweden: Norrbotten County, Stordalen Mire...
GGACTTGATGGTGCGCCTGCTGCGAGCCTGCATCGGCACTCAAACCATCACTTACAAACAGCTTGCCGCTATGCCGGAGCTAGCTTGATATTCATCTTCCGCGAATACCTACAACGTGGTCAGCGCGGCGATGATGTGGAGCCCGGTCGATCTGATGCCGGCCGGCGATATGTGGGAGAAGTCGAACTATGGCTTCAGCTACGAGTCGCTCTATCCAGGCAGCTATCCGAAGCTGGGCATTCCGTATATGGGCTGGACCTCGTACACGGCGATCTATGATACGCACAGTCTGAGCAAGTCGCATACCACGGTTTTCGAGGTCAACGACATTGTGACGACAGTTCGCGGCCGCCACACGCTCAAGCTGGGCGTCGTTGTCGACCGCAACCGCAAGGATCAGAGCGGAAGCGGCGTGTATTTCAACGGCAATGCCTCGTTCACCACCACCACCCAGAGCAAAAATACGACGGGCAACGCGATTGCCGATGCCTTGCTGGGAAATTTCAACACTTACTCGGAGAACGATCTCAACCCCTATGGCTTTTTCCGTCTATGGCAGGCCTCCGCGTTTGTCGATGACACGTATCGCGTGCTGCCCAGGGTTACGCTGAACCTTGGCGTTCGCGCCGAGTGGATGACGCCCTGGACCTCGCAGCAGAACAATCTCGCTGCTTTCTATCCGAAGTACTATGATGCAAGCCAAGCTGTTACCGTCAACCAGGACACAGGCAATGTGACGGCGGGCAGCGGCAACGCCCTGAACGGCATGAGGCGCGCGGGCAACGGCGTTCCCAGTTCGCAGTTGTCGCGGGTTCCCAATTCGCAAACTTCTTACGTGACAAGTGTGCCGACGATCGGCATGAAAGGCTTCTATCATGCCCAGTATCTTTGGGCCCCGCGTGTCGGTTTCGCCTGGGATGTGTATGGCAACGGAACCACGGCAATCCGCGGCGGTGGTGGCCTTTTTTACGACACACCGCAGGGCACGGTCGCCTATGCCACGCTGGCGAATCCACCCTATGTCCGGTCTGCCCAGTTGAACTTCGGCAACATGGATGCCCTCGCCTCTGCAACTGATGTGACGGCCACCTCGGTGATCCCGCAGATGTATACCGTCGACCCGGGTTTGAAGCGGGCTTACGTTTACCAGTACAACTTTGGCATTCAGCAGCAACTGGCGAAGAGTATGTTCCTGCAGGTTACTTACGTTGGCAACCAAGGGCGTCACTTGCTGCGCGATCCGGATATCAACGCTCCCGATCCGGTTGAGGAAATGGCAATGTACGCAATTGACTCCAGCGTGCAGGAAAACTTCCTCCGCCCTTACAAGGGCTATTCCGGAATTCTGCAGTACCGCAGTGATGCGGATTCCAACTACAACGGCCTTCAGGCGAACCTGAATCGTCGCATCGGCAAGGGGCGTTTCACCGTCGCATATACCTGGTCGAAGAACCTTGCGACTGCGGATTCTGACACCGCGGTGTTTCACTTCTATCCGTGGGTCAAGAACTACAGTTACACCTACACCGGCTATGATCGCCGTGAAATCTACACCGGCACCTACATCCTGCAAACGCCGATCCTTGCAAGTTCGAATCGCTTTCTGAGAGGGGCCGTCGGTTCGTGGATGCTGACTGGAACGGCGCGTTACCAGGGCGGTCAGCGGTTTACGCCGACGGCCACAGATACCGACGGCCTCAGCGGATTCCGTCCGACTTGGGCCGGTTACCCGGTCAAATACCCTCACACCACGAAGATGTGGTGGGACTACATCAATCCCGGTGACGTGGTGAATTTTTCAAACCCGACAGCCGGAACCGATGGCAACTGCCCCAAGGGCATCATTGTCGGCCACAGCTTTTTCGATGCGGATATTTCTCTGCGCAAGACCTTCACCTTGCGCAATGCCTACCACATGACCATCAATCTTGACTCTTTCAACGTGACCAATCATCCGGCACTCGCTGGTCCTGCGGTAAACATTTCTACCAGTTCGGCCCAGAAAATATTGAATTCCGCTGGCACGATTGATTCCGAAGGCCTCGGTATTTCATACGCTGGCCGCTCGCGCAATATGCAGGGTGGAATGAAGATTACTTTCTAAGCGCGGGAATTCGCGCTACTGAAAGACAGATACGCAACTTTGACCGGAGACTTTGGAGTGAACGCAATGAAAGGTTTTTCGAGATTCGTCAACCTCTTGAAGGGGATCATGTTGGGCGCCATGCTGATGGCTGGCGCCGGGTTTGCTGACGCCCAAGCTAGCGTGACCTCGCAGGTGAACATTTCTACCAGTTTTGGCAATGCGGCCGGATTGGCGCTTGATATCTACGGCAATCTCTATGTGAGCGATAGCAGCTCTGGGGCGTTGTCGCTGTTTAACGGCACCAATGGATCTGCGTCAACCGTGCTGTCGTCGCTTACGCCTACGCAGGTTGCGGTGGACTCATCGTTCAACCTCTACGTGGCCAACGGGACATCGAATGCTGTCTATAAGTATGCTTTTGTCAGTGGCGCTTTGAACCTGAACTCGCCCACTACGCTGGGCAATGGCCTGGGCAAGGTCACTGGCGTGGCGGTGGATTTGAGCGGCAACGTCTACATCGTGGACAACGGCAACAAACGGGTCGTGAAGATTTCCGGCAGCACACAAACGACGCTGTTGACCGGGCTGATCGATCCCCGCCAGATTGCCGTGGATAAGTACGGCAATGTCTACGTGGCCGATGCCGGTGCGAATGCCATCGACTATCTGCCCACGGGCACTACAACGGCAACGACGGTGGGTAGCGGGCAGAATGCTCCGCAGGGCGTGGCGGTCGATCCGAGCGGCAACGTCTATATTGCCGATACCGGGAACAACGCAGTTGAAGAAGTTCCTTATTCGAGCACGAGCGCCGCTCCGGTTACGTCGAGTCAGACGACGCTTGGTGTAACTGTGAGTGCGCCGACCGCGGTGGTCGTGGATACGCGCGGCAGCGTCTACATTGCGGCTGGCGATTCGGTGATTCACTTCAATAGTGGGCCGGTCTATTTTGGTCTGCAAGCTGTCAATCAAACCAGCCAGACCTTCCCCGTGGTGTTCAACTTTACGTCTCCCGTCGCACCGGCGACGGTCAAAGTCCTGACGCAAGGCAAATCGGGTTACGATTTTCAGGATGCCGGCAACAGCACCTGCACGGCCGGCTCGTATTCAGCGGGGCAGAGTTGCATCGTCAACGTGAACTTTACGCCTCTGTTTGCTGGAGCGCGCTATGGCGCTATTGTCTTCTACGATGCGAGCAACACCCCCTTGCTGCGCGAGTTCATCGGAGGCGGCGGCCTGGGACCGGTGCTGACCATTGATCAGGCAACGATTGCCGCGCCGGCTCCAACCATCAACAGCACCGCTCTGAAGATTCCCTACAGCGTCAAACCCGACCTGTTTGGCAACATTTACATCGCCGATACGAGCAACACGCGTGTCGTTTTCGGAACACCGTCTGTAACTGGCAGCGGCTCCTCGTCCGGCAGCACCCAGACGCTGGCCAACTCCTCGGTCGTGCTTGCCGCGGCAGGCGCGGCGGACGATATCGCCATCAACGGAGCTGGCGACTTGTATACGGCGACGACCGGCGGAGTGTTTTTCTACCCCAACCTGAATGGCACCTTGTCGACAACCGGCACGCAGGTCTCTGCCACAGTGAACAAATACCGTATTGTCAACGTAGATATTGCCGGAAATGCATATTCGTGCGATCAAACGAGCAACAAAGTATATTCGCTTGGCGTCACGGCATCGTCGGCTACGCAGATCCTGTCCGGCGCGACTAGTGCATGCGTGGGCATTGCCGTGGACCTTTATGGGAACTTCGCCATCAGCGATACCACACTGAAGGGTTACTACTACATACCGGCCAATGGCAGATCCACGATTACGCAGGCGTTGAGCATGACCAATCCCTGAGGGGTTGCCTTCGATGCGTCTGGCAGCATCTACATGACGGACTTCCAGGCGAGCTACTTCTATCGCATTCCCAACGAGTATGGCACGCCGAATGCAATAGACCTTTTGAAGATGGCAGCGAACAAAGCGTATAGCGTGGCGCTGGATCCTTACGGCAACCTCTATACATCGACGGCTTCAAATAGCGCCACTTATTACAACGTTCTGATGCGCGCTTATCCGTATATCACGCAGGCTCCCATCACCAAGACGACATCCACGGGCACGATGGGATACGAGCAGGCAAAATTCGCCACGTCCATAAGTGTCGGCAGCTCGACGGAGGTCTTCAGTTCATCGGCTTTAGGCTTGGTCACTCTGAGCAACTCCGGCAACCAGGCTCCGACCTACACACAGCCCAGCGGCTATCAATTGCTGGGCTCCGTGGACGCTTTTTCCCTTTCGTGGGCAACAGCACCATCAGCGCTAAGTCCGGCGATGACAGTTCCGTCCTACGCAACCTGCAGCTTTGCCACGGGGCTTCCGCGCGGCCAGCAGTGCTATGTTCCCATCACTTTTGCGCCAACCACCCCCGGTGTGGTCAGTTCGATGAATATTCAATTTCCGTCGGACGCGACTTATACCTCGGTGATGACAATCGTTGGCACGGCCAAAGGCACGGCCGCCTCCACTGCGTCGAACTTGGCTGTTTCCGTTACCTCTCCTTCTGGATCGATCTATCCAACAGAATCGATCACGTTGATGGCGACCGTGGCTTCCGCCGCGACGGGTACGGTCACTTTGATGGTGGATGGAATCAACATAGAAGCGAGCGAACTTGCCAGCGGGAGTGTGTCGTTCAAGCTGCTTTCCGGTCTCGCGGCCGGCAGCCACACCATCGGCGTTACCTATGCCGGTGATGCCACTTACGCGCCGGTGACCACGCCGGTGACAACCACGGTAACTGTCGTGAAGATTCCTTCCACGGCGGCATTGGTGGCTAATGGCAACCAGGCAAACGTGGGCCAGGCGATTATCCTGACGGGCACCGTAGCTACGGCGAGCGGATATGCAGAGCCCTCCGGGACGATGACTTTCTACGACGGTTCGACCGCGATCGGTACGGCGACAGTAACAAACGGTGTCGGCAGCCTCACGGTCTCTTCGCTGGCCGTGGGTACGCATACAGTTACCTCTACCTATAACGGTGACTCGTTGTATGCGAGCGTCACTTCCGCCAACTCGGTGCAGATCGTTGTCGGGAATTATAAGTTGAGCCAGACGGCGTTGACCGTGACCCCTTCCGTGCCCGCGGGTGGTTATGCTTACGGAACCACTCTGACGCTGACAGCACAAGTTAGCGCCGTGTCGGGTTCCACAGCGCCAACCGGATTGGTAGTCTTCAGTCTGGATGGCAGCGTTTTGAGCGCTGCTTTGAACAGCAGTGGACTGGCCACCGCAACGGTTACCCCGCATGCAGGTTCGCACGTGTTGATTGCCAGCTACGCGGGTGACACCAATTTTGCTTTCAGTAACTCCAGCACTTATTCTTTCACGACGGTGAAGGCTGTAACAACAGCGTTGCTGAAAGCGTCTACGACTGCTGCCTACGCCAGTTCGCCGATTACGTTCACGGCTACGGTGTCGTCGAGTTCGACCACGCCGACTGGAACGGTCACTTTCATGAATGGCGCCTCGACGCTGAGTACTGTGACCTTGTCCAGCGGCGTTGCCGCCCTGACAACACAGAACCTGCCGGCAGGTACAGACTCAGTGATCGCAATCTACGCCGGAAATTCCGATAGCACCAGCAGCACGTCATCGACGGTTAACGTGGCAATCACGATTAACGCCACAACGGTGACTGTCAGCAGTGTCCCGTTGATCGTATATTCCGGACAGCCGAAGCTTACCGCAACCATCGGTTATACCGATCCAAGCGGTTCGACCGTGACGCCATCGGGTACTGTGACATTCTCCGCAAATGGAGCAGTGTTGGGGACTATAGCGCTGGGGGCGGGTGGTTCGGCAGCCTGCACGCCTGGTTCGGCCACCTGCACGACGACGTTGCTTCCTTCCGGAGTCAATACGATCACTGCTTCCTATTCGGGCGATAACTACTTTGCCGCTAGCGCGACAACCAGCACTTATCTGCTTTACGTGGCGCCTTCCTCTGGATGGGGCGGAACCTACACGATTACAGCGTCGCCAGCCACGGCCACCGTGACGACGGGCTCGTCGACTTCGATCACGCTCACGGCCTCGTCGAGCACAAACTATTTCGGCTATGTGCAGATCACCTGTTCGGGGTTGCCGAGCTTTGCCAGTTGCCAGTTGGCCAATGATCAGATTCTGCTGAACGGAACCAATACGCCGGTCAGTACGACGCTGGTGATCTATACCACTTCATCAGGCGAGATTGTAATGAACAAGCACAACCACACGGTTGAAGTTTGTAGCCTCTCCATTCTTTCCATCTTGCCGTTGGTTCTTTGCGGCTTCATGCGCAAGGGAAGAAAGTTCCTGCGCAGGATCGGAGCAGGCGGAATCGTTGCGCTACTGCTGCTCAGTCTGGGCTTTGGCAGCATGACGGCCTGCTGCGGACTCTCCCCGATTGCAACCGGCAAGGGAACGTATACGGTGACCGTGAATGCTGTTGGTTCTGGCGGCGTAAATACCAGCGCAAATGTGCAACTTACGGTGCAGTAACTGTTCAGCTATACTTGATTGCAAATTACTCAGGGGCATCTTTTTATTTGAAAGATGCCCCTGAATAAGAATGCCGGGATGAATCAAGAAGGCATACTGTTTCACGAAACACAAACGAAAACCGCGTGGGATAGGTCTACATGAGCAGCGAAAAGACAAAGTATGTAGGTGCGTCGTTCGTTCTGATTTCGATTCTCAATGTGATCGCGCTGAGTGGAATGTTTCTGTTCAACTGCGATGCGGCTGGCGCACAGGAAGTTTCCAAGCTAGGTGGCCAGGACTACACACTCCGGGTGGAGACCCGCCGTGTATTGCTTGATGTCGTGGTGACCGATGCCCAGGGAAACGTGGTCAACAATCTCAAGCAAGACGACTTCCATATCTGGGATGAAAATGTCGAGCAGCCCATTCAGACCTTCGACCCTCCGCAGGCGCACGCCCTTCCCAAAAAGAACGAGATCTTGGTGCGTTCCACGGCCGACCTGCCAAAAATCGGTGCGGCTCCGGTAACGCTGATCGTTCTGGATGAATTGAATACAAGTTTTGAGGACATGGCCTACGCAAGAAATCAGGTGAAGAGATACCTGAACGCGCAGCCTGCGATTCTGACCCAGCCAACGACGATGCTGGCTGCCACCAACTCGCATTTTCTGGTGGTCAAGGACTACACTCAGGACCGCGCCGAACTGCTGGCTGCTCTGGACAAGCATTTTCCGGAGTTACCCTGGAAGATGCAGCATGGTGGAGCGAACACTGCCGGCGCTTTTGAGCGCATGAGCATGTCGTTGAATTCTCTCAATGATATGGCTGAAGCATCGCGGGGCACACCCGGCCGCAAGACGGTGATCTGGGTGGGCAAGGGCTTTCCGGCGGTCAACCTGCTGGGGCTCGACGATCACTCGACCGTGCTGATGCAGAGTGCCATCAAGCGCTTGACGGCTTCGCTGCTGGAATCCCGAATCACTCTTTACACCATTGATCCGGCATCGACGCTGGCCACGGTGGGTAAGATTTCTTCGGCTGACGATCTGGAAGCAATGGAGATTGACAGCCGCAACGATGGGACGCCATTTGCGGACGAGATCAACTTCTCAACTTTGGCTCCGGTCACCGGCGGAAAGGCTTTCTTCTCGCGTAACGATGTGGATGCCGAGGTCGCCACCAGTGCGATCTCCGGCGCGAGTTACTACACGCTGACCTACGAGCCTTCCGACAATTCGGAAAAGAACGCTCCGTATCGCCATATCCGCATCAGGATGTCGAAGCCGGATCTCAAGGCTGTTACGCGCGATGGCTACTACACCGACAACGAAGCCAGCGAGGCCAAGCGCGTCGACAACAAGTCGCCCCAGCGGGCTCGTGCCGAAATCGAAGCTGAGATGGGCAAGGCGGCACTGAGTTTGCTGACCTATAACGGCCTGAATATCAACTTGGCGCGCGGCCAAGGGGACGTCGTCAAGTTGAACATTACGGCGGGCAGCTTGCAGTGGGCCGACACGGACAGTGGTATGTCGGTTTCCGAAATTACCGTACTGGATGTGCTTTTTACCAGTAAGGGAAAGGTCTTGAGCCATGGCGCCGATGAGTTGTATGCCGCCGTGCAGGGCCGCATTAGAAACCCCGATCAGAGAGCAGCCTTTGCGATCCATGTTCCACCCGTGTCTGGCGCCAGCCGCCTGCGCGTCGTGGCGCGCGATGTGCGCAGCGGCAAAATCGGTACGGCTGAGATGACTTGGTAAGAAAACCGTCGAGCGGTTTTCGACTATCGAGCGATAAGGTGAAGGTCCAATGAGCAGGTTGCAAATTCCTCTGCAGACGTTCAAAAGGGTGGCGTGTATCTTGGGCAGTGCGTTGGTGATGCTGTGCATGGCTGTGAGCAACGGCCGTGCACAGCAGCCCGTGCGCGTCGCGCGGCAGGGTGAAATGTATGTTCTGGAAAATCAGTATCTGCGTGCGGAGGTTAGCCGCGTCACCGGCGATCTTGTCTCTCTGAAGTACCGGGGCCAGGAGGTAATGGATAGCCAACGCAATCACGGATACTGGGAACAGAATCCTTCGCGGGCGGTCAAACTCAGCGATGGCGTTTCCATCGATCCGGCGACCAACGGCGGCGAACGTGCCGAGGTCTATGTTCGCGGCAGGAGCGATGGCAAGGTGCTGACGCAAACCAGCAGCGGCGGCATGGCCTGCGATCTGGAAATTCGCTATAGCCTTGGCCGCAACGACAGCGGACTATACACCTATGCCATCTTCGCGCATCCGGCCAGTTATCCTCGAACAGAGATTGGCGAAAGCCGCTTTGCGATGAAGCTCAATGGCGATCTCTTTGACTGGCTTTCGGTCGACGCCATGCACAACCAGTTGATGGCCAGTGGTTACGATTGGCAGCACGGCCAGGAATTGAACATGAAGGAAGCGCGCAAGCTCACGACCGGAAAATTCTCCGGGAAAGTGGAGCACAAGTACGATTACTCTTCCGATCTGTTCGATAACCGTGCTTTTGGTTGGTCGAGCACAAAGATGCATATCGGCATCTTCCTGATCAACCCGTCGATGGAGTACATGAGTGGCGGGCCAACGAAGGTGGAGCTGACCTGCCACTTGGGCGACGATGGTCCGATCGTGCTCGATTATTGGCGCAGCACGCATTACGGCGGCAGCACTCTGGATTTAGATGCGAACGAAGATTGGGCCAAGGTGGTCGGTCCAATCTTCATTTTCCTAAACGAAGGTCCAACCCCGGACGCAATCTTCGCCGATGCTCGCAAGGAGGCCGACAGGCAACAGTCGCTATGGCCGTTCGAATGGGTGCGCGAAGCGAACTTTACGCCGCGCGAGCAACGGGCCGCCGTCTCAGGCAGAATCGAAATCAAGGATGATTCTCCTGCGGCAATGCAGCCTTCACGGCTGCGGGTGGGACTGATTCCACCCGGCGAGGCGGATGGGTCGTGGCAGACTGACGCCAAGAACTATCAGTTCTGGACTTATGCTCAAGCAGACGGCAGCTTTTCGCTCAAGGACGTGCGGCCTGGCAAATATGCTCTTCATGCACTTGCTGACGGCGTCTTCGGCGAGTTCTCCGGCCAAACGGTCATTGTTGAGTCAGGAAAGCCTATCGATCTGGGCGCTGTGATCTGGTGGCCTTTGCGCTACGGGCGGCAGTTGTGGGAGATTGGCATTCCAAACCGCAACGGCACAGAGTTCTTTGGTGGCGATCACTACAACCGCTGGGGTATGTATCTGCTCTACGCCAAGCTGTTTCCCGGCGATGTGCAGTACTGGGTAGGCAAGAGCAATTATCGCAAGGACTGGTATTACGAACAGGTTCCCAACGCCGCACACAATGGCAACGGTAGTTCCATGAACGGCGGCGACACGATTTGGACGATTCATTTCGAAAGCGAAGGCAATCTGCACGGTTCGGCGATTCTACGCGTGGGCTTGAGCGGAGTCGGCGCGCGCCATGTATTTGTTACGGTCAACGGCCATGAAGCCGGCGATCTGGCACCGTTGCAGTACAACGCAACGATCAATCGCGACGGTATTCAGGGCGTATGGACGGAGCACGATGTCCGTTTCTCCGCATCCCTGCTGAAGCAAGGCAGCAATGTGCTGGAGTTGAAGGTTCCCGCAGGCAGCGTGATGGCGGGCGTGATCTACGACTATTTGCGTTTGGAGTTGGACCAGAGCAGGTAACATCCGGGTCAATCATCGAACTTACTGCAAAGGTGGAGGGTATTGTATGTCGTCTCATGTTTTGAAGTACACCAGCAGATTTTTTGCATTGGCACTTGTCGTGGGAATGTCTGTTGCCTTGGTGGCCCAGGACGCAGCGAAACCGGCTGCAAAGGCGTCGGCACAAGATTCCGCTTCCAAATGGGACATCTTTGCAGGCTATAGCTATCTGGCCCCCAAGGGTATGGTAAAAGTCCCGCTCACTAGTTCCACCACCCAGTCAACAAATTACGCCGCTGTCAATGCCGGCGTTGTCGGCAGTGTGGCCCATTACTTCAGCAAGTATGCTGGCCTTGAGGCTGAGGGCGATGTACATTCGCAGGATGAGACGGAGATTCAGAGGGCCGACTTCAGCGGCGGATCGCTGGGGCTGATCGCACGCCTTCCAAACGCTAATATCACTCCGTTTGCTCACGGCCTGCTTGGTGGCGAGCGCGTGGGCAGCTATCTGCAAAATGAATCTTGGGGCGCTGTGGTGACTGCTGGCGGTGGCTTGGACTATTCCACTTCGCTGTTCAAGCATCATCTAGCCATTCGTCTGTTCCAGTTGGACTATCAATTCATTCACGTCAATTTTGGTCCTGGGATTGCAGGCATACGCGCCAACCTCAACACCCCTCGCCTGAGTACCGGCATCATTTACCGCACAGGCTCCTTCACGCCGCCTGCGCCAGTGACATTGGCATGCTCGGCCAGCCAGGCTGCGGTTTTTCCTGGCGATCCGGTTACCGTCACCTGCACTGCCCAGGGCTTGAATCCAAAACTGAATGTTGTCTATTCCTGGATGGGCGCAGGCGTGACGGGGCACGGAGCGACCGCGTCTGTAGACACCGCTTCGCTGACGCCTGGCGTCTATACGGTAAAGGGCGAAGTGAAGGAGGGCAAGGCTGGCAAGGAAGGCTTCAAGCCCGGCGAGCTGGCCAATGGCTCGGCTGACTTTACAGTCAAGGCATTCGAGCCTCCTACCCTTCATTGCTCGGTAACCCCCGGCACCATCAAGGCGGGCGAGACCAGCACTATTACCTGCGTGGGCGTGAGCCCGCAGAATCGTCCGCTCACTTATGGATTCTCGTCCGAGGCGGGCACCCTCAATATCAACGGAGCAACCGCCACATTCACCTCGACGGGTGCGCCGGCCGGTGCTGTTCGCATTACTGGCAAGGTCTCCGATGACCAGAACCAGGTGGCAACAGCAGACACCAGCGTGATCATCACTGTCCCGCCAGTTTCCGAGCCCTCACCGGAGATCAAAAAGCTTGAGGCACGCCTTGCGCTGCACAGCATCTTTTTTCCGAGCAATCAGCCCAAGGTCCAAGCCCCAAATGACGGCCTGATCGCCAGTCAGCAGGCGACTTTGACCACTCTCGCGACGGACTTCAAGAACTACCTTGAATTCAAGCCGGATGCCCATATCACCCTGACTGGACATGCGGATGCGCGCGGATCGAAAGAGCTGAACCAGGCGCTATCCTTGCGCCGCGTCGCCCGCACAAAATCCTTCCTGGTTGGGAAAGGCGTTCCCGAGGCCAGTATTGCAACGCGCGGACTTGGCAGCGACGAGCAACTCACAGCCGGTCAGGTGAAAGCGTTGATTGAACAGAATTCCGATCTCAGCGCGGCGGATAGTCAGAAGGCTCTTCGCAACCTTAAAGTCATTGTTCTGGCTCAAAATCGCCGCGTGGATGTTACGCTAAGCACCACGGGCGAAGAATCGGTACGCCAATTCCCATTCAACGCCACCGATGCTCTGACTCTGCTTGACCAGAAGACGGTAACGCACCACAAAAAAGCGCGTGCAACAAAGTAACCGCTTTACCCTCTTCGCCGGAGCCGGCCTATAGGCCGGCTCCGGCAACAACCTTGGGAATCAGTCGTTCCCATCCCCCGCAGATCTCCGGAAGTCAGTACTGTCTTAGGAACTTGTTGAAAATCGCCGTCGACACGCATTTTTTTGAAGTTTCGAGAAATTACAGCTTAGAAAACGGTTTGAAATGCGGGATTGGGCTGTGTCGATGTGTCTTTTGTGCCGCCGAAGTCGATTTCAGAGGCTGTGATCGGCCTTCAGGCACACTGTTGCTGGAGTTTTGCGGCTTGTGGTTGTGCTATCAGTCCTGGCAGCCTCATCCATCTGATGTGCGGCGCAAATGAAGACGAACAGCCAGTCCACCATTTCCGGCTCGTAACTTGACCTGTTGCAATGGCCAAGTCTGCTTCAGCCATCCAAAGCTCTCTTCGATCAGCCAGCGACGACTCAAACTTGCAGCATAACCGGGGTGCCTCGTCATTTTGCGATTCAGATTACTGCGGCGTCCTTTATCGTTTTTGGTGACATGCGCGATAACATTCAGCGCGCGTGTGGTGGCGACGAAATCTTTTGTGTCGTATGCCTTGTCCACGCCTATAGCTATGTAATGTGAGCGGCTTTTCTGCTTCTCTTGAAGCATCGGCAGGACGGCATCGCGCTCGGCGTATCCATTGGCGCGTGTAACCATCGCGGCCGCAATCAAATCGTTGCGGTTCTCGACCAAAGCGTGGCCCAAGGAGCTCAGCCTTGACTCCTTGCCGTAACTCTTCTTGTACAACCGCGCTTCCGTGGCGGTGGTTGACTAATACGAAGGACGTCCCCTCCATAGTTGAAAGTTGAGCGGCGGTTCAGCCTGATTCTGAAAAAATCGGTTTGCGAAACCATGAAGGGAGAACCGCCGTGAGGACAAGTTCTCACACGATAGGCAAGCAAGGAAAAGTAAACGAGAATAAACTGGCCGGTTTTCTGGCCAAGAGCGGGCAGTTTCTGCTGCTCATGGTGGATCTGATCGAGCAGTGTCAGATGGCCTGCGACGAGCTGATCGATGTGACCGGGCACGCCGCCATTGAGGCCGCGCTGCAACTGTCGGCGAGCTAGGCGACCGGAGGTTCTGCGCAACAGGGCAAGCGCCGCGCCGGGGACCAAGCTTCGGCCGTCGAACTGGCTTCTGGCGCTGATAGCCCGGCGGCGCCGCGTACTCCAGCATCTTCCGAACCGTCTTGCGAGCCAGTCCGAACTCCCGTGCCGCAGCCCGTCCGCTCATCCCATCCACCAACACCGCCCGCCGCACCCTCGCGTATAGCTCCACCGTCTTCATGCCTCCGGTATCTCACAGAAAACACAGATCCATGTCGATGCCGAACCTTGTTCGGCACCCCAAAAGAGAACCTGCTCATCTGTGAAACTTCAATCTGGCGGGGTGGTCTACTTTTACTCCGCCACGTCACACCGCTAACGCGGCGTCACGTGGTCTATTTTTGCTCCGGCGCGTACACTCATCAGAGAACTACGTTTTCTGATGAGCGATAACACCCTTCACTAAATGCCAGTAATTCCGTCTGCTCCCGCTTTCCATGGCTCCATCACTTCTCTGGACGCTGAAACACTGTGGGTGATTTTGTGGGGACCCTCAAGGAAAAACTGGGGTAACCCGGAGTAAAGGACGAGCCCGAAAATCCAGTGTAAGTCGTTGGAAGGTAGTACCCTTAGGAAAAGCAGAGAACGTGATAGAAAATCCCGGGATAGGCCTTCTAAGCCGGGGAGGGGCGGGTTCGATCCACAATTCGCAGCTCGTGATAGGCTCATGATGTGCGGCAGCAATGCCCAGCAGCGACACAGCAACGGTCTTTGGGCCTCGATGCCCCACCGCCTGCGTGAAGAACGACGCTCGTCTTGCTCCTAAGCATACCCCGCTCAGACCGGCGCCATCCTTTTTCGCCGACTTTGTGGTCCGGTGCAGCAAGTGGCATTCTGGTACAGCGGTTCGAAAGGCGGACTTTGGGGGAGCAAACACAGGTGAGATTGAACGCCTCTCATTCGAGTGCGGTTGGACGGTGCGAGTTTTGAGTTTGGATGTCCCCTTGCCGAAGGAATCTGGCGAAGCAATTGTGCACCAACGCGAGATCTCGATCTGAGAAGGAATTAGCGACCGGCAAGGTCTCGGGGCGTGTGCCATGAACGTCTTTGTGCTTGGTTTGTGCCCAGGGATGTCGCTTCTGGCGTTTTGAGCGATTTTGGCGATTCTAGAATCAGTAACTTACGTACTCTCAACACCGACTGTAATTCGACCCCCCTCCCGGCACCAAAGATTCTAAAGACCTTAAGAGCGAAACAGCCACTTCTCAGCGAGTAGCCGTTATTGTCTGGTGCCTGTTTTGGTGCATGTTATGCAATTTAGTGCCTGTGAGCTGTGAGGCCGAGCTGGCGATCCGCTCAACCACAGATTGCTTGTGCTCCGGGGAGAGATGGCTGTATCGGGCTGACATGGTAATCGTTTTGTGCCCTGTAGCTTCTAGGATTTCCTTGATCGATGCCCCGGCCATGGCCAGCCACGAGCAAAAGGTGTGCCGGTTGGAGTGCCAGACGTAGCCCGTGATCTTCGCTTCTGCCAAACAGGGCCTAAACCACGACCGCGTATCGAATCTTCCTTTGGAGCCCTCCTGAGGAAAAACCGGATCGCTGGACTTTTTCCCAGGCCGTTTTACCGCATCGATTGCATCCATCGCGTCTGCGTTCAAATGGACCGTTCGCGGAGAGCCATTCTTGGTCTTGGTCAGATCAATGATCCGACGCCGAAAATCCACTTGGGACCAAGTGCAGGAGTATTGCTCTGTCAGACGCATCCCTGAGTGCACCGAGACGATGAATTCCGGAAGATGCTCGGGAAACCGCGTCTCAATCACGTCACAAAGGGCGTCGTACTCTTCCCGACTGAGGAAGCGCAGTCTACCAGTTCCTTCTTTGCGTTGGGGAACTTGCCGGGCCGGGTTAACCTGGACTTTCCCATTCCGCACACCCTCTCTGTAGATGAGGCTAAAAAACGCTTTGTACCGATTCGCAGCAGCATTTATCTTGAACGTTCCCAGCCAAGTGTCGATTTCCTGCGGCCTTACCTCTGAGGCGACTTGTGTCCCCATGGCTTCACGCACAATTTCGGCCTTGCATTCGTAATCGCGCACATGCCGCACTCATGTTCCAAGTGCAACAGATCCAGAAGGGATAATGTTGCATAGAGAAGTCGTATACACAGTTGTCTTTAGTGGAACGGGCTTTGCTTCAAACACAGTTGGTATTGCGTTGGAGTCCGGCGGCTATAGCTGCCGGACTCCAAGGGCGCAAGATGGGCAAGTACAAGCCGTATTTACACATAAAACCGCCATCGAAACGCTGAAATTCTTCAGGAGAGCAGCCCTTAACTTTCAACGCAAAGATATCAGGACCTAATCAGAGGCTCCTTAAAGGTACGAGAATAACTTTTTCGACCAGCAAGAAATGCAGCAACATGACCTGTGATGAGGAATACGTACAGGGCTCGTGGATTCCCCGGTCCAATTTTCATTGATGTGGGTTCCAGTTGCTTCCTCTTTCAGGGTTTGTTCTCCTTCTTGCCTGTTATCGCTCACATATTGGTTTCCGCTGAGTATTTCATCTTGTGTACTCATGATCTTCCTCCCTTTGATTAGGATTAGTGACTAGGGTCGAGCTGGTTAGCGCTCAAGCTGCACCCCCTGCAGTATGTGTGACACTGGCGTGAGTCCCCGAGGAAATTGGTTGCACGCCAAAGGAGTTCTTCCCCCGTTGGAATCATTGCCAGTGGAATAGAGGTTCGGTCTGGTCTTCCGTAGGGATATTTGAATTCCACCCAGGCACACAGCCTGGGATCGCGGATCTCCGGCTGGTCTTGCCAAATCAGGCTCCAATCCGCACTGAATCTGCAAATAGTCCAGTTACAACTCGATGCTTAATATGTTCTTGGGAAAACAGCGGAGGACATTATTTGCACCAACGTTCAGTCCAGTTGCAGCACGGCCCGTGCTCTGCGCTTTTACCACCATACATGCCTACGGCTTCTCCCAACGTGAAACTACACACTGAAAGATATTTTGTCAGTATGACGAGCACCAAAGATGATTCCTTTTGCTCAGGCAGCAAACATCTTGATCTAGCTTTGTTATTCAGGACGTCTTTGTTCAACAGGATAGGCCTTTACTCAGGCCGGCTAGCCGTAGCCTCCAGAGGCAGGTATCCCAGCCGTCCGTCGGTGTGCACGGTGCTGCCAGGCGCGATGCTGTCTTGGACAAAGGGAAGCAGGCTGGAGGCAGATGCGTCGGGAATATGTCGCAGACGGATGCTACCGATGCCCTTACCGTCTTTCTCGGCTGCCACGACGATCAGGGCCTTGGTTTCGGTCTGGCGACCGCGCACGCCAACTTCGACACCGCCCAGGTAGCTCTCGTCAACTTCGACCGTGCCGAGAAGCCGCTCTCGTCCAGGCCGGATCATGGCTCGCCGTAGCTTGTGCAAACACGTCCAAGCTGTCTGGTAGCTGCCCCATCCAAGCACCTGCTGGAGCCCCAACGCACTGCCAACGCCCGGAACGTAGCGGCCAAGCCTTGACCGCGCCGCAACGCGGACAGCGAAATCCATCCGGCCAGCGCAGCTGAAACAAATACTCGCGGCAAGCCTCTTCGCTGCTGAAACGTGCTTCCAGTTCAGCCAATGTGCGGGGATAATCCTCAGACTCCATCCTGCAAAACACTACAGATTGGGGCTACCTGAGTCGAATGGATAACCACCTATAGTAATTCAGGATGCTCTAGAATTAGCGGCAAAGCGCCCGAATCATCACTACCGCTTCATTCATAACGAAAGTCAGAAGCAAGAGTGCGGCGCCAATCCCAGCCAACGACTTTTTATGCGTGTCATCGACAGGAATGGATGACTCCGCGGCCGATTCTTCGTTTTCCGCTTCGACCAGGCGAGAGCCACATAGAAATACGAAGCCTCCGACGGCGGTCGCACATAGATTCCTCACAAGCGATCCGAGCTTAAGATAGCGGTCTTCGCAACGATTCATCATGGCCTGAATCTACGCCACTTCGAATGCAATAAATGTGCATTCCTGCTCACTGAGAGAGTGGGAGATCGAGAATCAAGAAAAGAACGGCGGTAGTGTAGAAAGGGGGCTTCCTTCAGGGGAAGATACAGCCGCTTGATCTGGCATCGCTGCCGCGGCTTCTGGCGTAGGCACCTATAAGAATGGTGCTGATACGATCCTACAAACACTGCGCTATTCTGCTCACTTACCGTACGTTATAGGCCGTATCAGATCTGCGCCAATAACTTCCAGAAGGAAGCTATTAGCTTTTTGTTAATCCAGGATAATCGGTATATCCATGCTCCCCGGGTGCATAAAAGGTGCTGGAGTCCGGCACATTGAGCGGAGCATTGCTCGCAAAGCGTGCTGGCAAATCAGGGTTAGCAATAAAGAGTTGGCCAAAGGCCACCGCATCTGCTTCTCCGTCCCCAATAACCTTGTCAGCCAGCTCATGCGTGTATTTTTCATTTGCAATGTAAACGCCGCCGAACTGTTTCTTGAGTTGCGGACCCAATCGGTCGGGTCCGAAATACTCTCGCGCACACAAAAAGGCAATCTCACGTTTGCCGAGTTCACGAGCCACATAGCCAAAGGTCGCTGGCGGGTTTGAATCATGCATTTCGTAGGTATCGCCGCGCGGCGCCAGATGCATGCCCACGCACTTGGCACCCCAAACAGAGATCACCGCATCGGCAATCTCAAGCATGAAGCGGGCGCGGTTTTCGATGGGTCCACCGTATTCGTCCGTACGATGGTTGGATCCGTCTTGTAGAAACTGATCAATCAGATAGCCGTTGGCTCCGTGTATCTCGACGCCGTCGAAGCCAGCCAGTTTCGCGTTCTCAGCTCCCTTGCGGAAACCCTCGACGATGCCCGGAATTTCGAATTTCTCCAGTGCGCGCGGCTTCACATACTCCGTGATGGGCCGTACAAGGCTCACATGACCATTAGGCCGAATGGCGCTGGGAGCAACCGGAAGATGTCCTTCGAGGAAGCGAGGATCCGAGATACGGCCCACATGCCATAACTGCGCAAGGATGCGACCTCCTGCCTTATGCACAGCAGTGGTCACAGGCTTCCATGCCGCGGTCTGCGCTGGCGACCAAATGCCTGGAACGCAAGCGTAGCCGACGCCAGACGGTAAGACCGGAATGCCCTCGGAGATAATTAGGCCGGCACTGGCTCGCTGTGTGTAGTATTCAACCATGATCTGCGTGGGAATATTGTCAGGCGTGCCGTGCAGGCGGGTAAGCGGGGCCATGATAACGCGATTCGGCAAACTGATGTCGCCGATCTGGATGGAGTCCAAGAGAGATGCCATAATAGAAGTCCTCGAAGATAAATGCTTTGTATCTTGAGATGTTCCAACCGAGTAAAAGATGCACACAACTCTCAAGACAGGAATCACACAGGTTTTATCACTTAAGACAGCGAAAGCCTGGCACTGGTCACACAGCGGCTCCGAGGAGCCAGCCGATACCCGCAGTGACCGCCATACCTAACCCACCCCAGAACGTGACGCGGAGTGCGCCAATCGCTACTCCTGCTCCTCCTGCACGCGCGGCCAGACCGCCCAGAAGTGCGAGCAACGCCAGCGATGACGCAGATACAAATAGAATCAATACTGCCTCTGGCGCCAAAGCTACAACCATCAAGGGCATCACCGCTCCGACAGCGAAGCTGGCGGCTGAAGCCAGTGCTGCTTGAATGGGACGTGCGCGGAAGGTATCGGAGATCCCAAGTTCGTCAAGCGCATGGGCACCCAGTTCATCATGAGCCATCAGTTGCTGGGCGACCTGTTTCGCAAGCGCGGGAGCAAGTCCGCGATCCTCGTAAATTGCTGCCAGCTCCTTATGTTCGCCCTTGTTGTCTGTTTTGAGTTCCGTGCGCTCCAGGTTTAGCTCAGCCTCTTCCGTGTCTGCCTGCGAATGAACGGAAACATATTCTCCAGCAGCCATCGACATGGCTCCGGCCACCAGACCGGCAGTCCCTGCGACCAGAATGCTATGGTGCGTTCCATGCGCAGTTGCAACTCCAAGCACCAGACTCGCAGTTGAAAGGATGCCGTCGTTCGCACCCAAAACTGCAGCGCGAAGCCAGCCAAAACGTTCCGTGTGATGGAGTTCCTTTTTTCCGAAATGCATTCTCATACATCCTCGATTCAGCAGGTTCTGGAACGAATGATGGTCACTATATCCACTTCATTCGCAACAACCAGACCTTCACACCTTGCGTGAGGCACATGTAGGCAAGCAGCGTCATCAGCAGAATCGGCCAGTACATTCCCGGCAAGCGTGTCAAGCCCAGCGAAGATGCCAAGGGAGAAAACGGCAGCCACGCGCCAAAGGCCATGATGGACAAAGTTGTGATGGTCAGAGTTGTGTTCGCATGACTTTGAAAGAAAGGAATCTTATTGGTGCGAATGATGTGAATGACAAGTGTTTGCGTCATCAGCGACTCGACAAACCAGCCGGTCTGAAATACGGAGGCGCGCGATGGGGCCCAGCACTTGAAGACCCAGAGCATCACAAAGAAGGTCGAGTAATCGAAGATTGAGCTGACGGGGCCTACGCAGAGGATAAATCGCCTGATTTCGCCAATGTTCCAGGGCCGTGGCCGTTCCACTTGCTCCTCGTCCACCGCGTCGTTGGGAATTGGCACCTGCGAAAAGTCATAGAGCATGTTATTCGTCAAAATCTGAATCGGGGCCATGGGAAGAAACGGGAGAAAAGCGCTTGCTCCCAGCACGCTGAACATGTTTCCGAAGTTGGAACTGGCTCCCATCCTGATGTACTTTAAAATATTGGCAAAAACTTTTCTTCCCTCAATGCCCCCTCCATCCAGCACCATCAGATCCTTTTCCAGCAAGATCAGATCCGCGGACTCCTTGGCGATGTCGGCCGCAGTGTCGACTGAAATGCCAATGTCCGCGGCGCGCAACGCTGGAGAATCGTTGATTCCGTCTCCCATAAATCCAACGACGTGTTCCTTGCTGCGCAAGGCGCGAACAATGCGCTGCTTGTGAGCTGGAGAAAGGCGCGCAAAGAGGGTTGTTTTTTCAGCCGTTTCGGCCAGTTCGGCATCGGACATTTTCTCCACGTCATCGCCCAACAGCATTGGGTCAGCGGCGAGCCCAACCTCACTGCATACCTTGCGACTGATCAAGTCGTTGTCGCCGGTGAGAATTTTCACTGCCACGCCATGTTTGTGCAGCGCCTCGATTGCCATTGCGGCTGTGCGCTTCGGCGGGTCAAGAAATGCCACATACCCTTTCAAAACCAAGTCGCGTTCGTCGTCCTTGGAGCAGGCGTGCTTTCCCGACAGATCCTTGATGGCTACGGCCAACACGCGAAACCCGTCATTGCTGAGGCTCGCGTATTCATCCTTTAACCCCTGTATCAGCCCCGGATCCATAGGCGACAATTCTCCGTCCAACTCGAATTGAGAACATTGATGAAAGATTTCTTCCGGCGCGCCTTTGGTTAGTAGAATGGCCTTGCCCTCCGGACTCTCGACAAGCACTGACATCATGCGACGCGTAAAGTCGAAGGGAATCTCGTCGAGCTTCTTGAACTTCTCGACCAGATCTTTCTGGTGGAAATCTGTGCTGTTCAGAATCGCCGTGTCCAGCAGATTTTTAAGGCCGGTCTGAAAGTGGCTGATGAGATAGCCATCCAGAAGCACCTTATCGGTCTCGCGTCCGGCAACATTGCAATGCCGCTCAATGACAACCCGATCTTCCGTTAAGGTGCCGGTCTTATCGGCGCAAAGCACGTCCATGCCACCGAAGTTCTGGATGGCGTTGAGACGCTTGACGATCACCTTCTTGCGGCTCATGGCCAGCGCGCCCTTGGAGAGACAGACAGAAACAATCATCGGCAACATCTCCGGAGTTAGACCCACGGCTACAGCCATCGCGAAGAAGAATGCTGCCCTCCAATCATGCTTTGTAAATCCATTAATTAAGAAGACAAAAGGCACCATGACAGCCATGAGCTGAATCATGAGCCAAGTGAAACGACTAAGTCCCTGGTCGAAACTTGTTGGCGGCTCATCTTCCGTGATAGAACTGGCCATTGTGCCAAGATAGGTGTGGACTCCTGTTACAACTACGACTGCGGTCGCCGTACCGCTCTGAACGCTTGTGCCCATGAAGCATATGTTCTTGAGTTCCGCCGGCGAGTTCGCGGCCTTGGGGCAGAATCGTGAAACTTCTCCACGGGAAGCGACTCGCCGGTAAGTGTCCCTTGACTCACAAATAAATCTTTTGCTTCGACCACTCGAACGTCGCCTGGAATCATATCTCCCGCGGAGAGATTGATGATGTCTCCCGGAACCAGGTCGCGCAGTGGAATCTCCCGTGCCTTGCCATCCCGAACCACCGTAGCGGTTACGTGAATCATGGCCTTGAGCTTTGCTGCCGCCAAGTCCGCGCGGGCCTCTTGCACAAATCGAAGCACGACGCTGAGCACCACCATGCCTGCCATGACTGTGCCAGCGCGTGCATCGCCGGTGGCAAAGGAGATCGACGATAAAACTGCCAGCAGAATGACCAGCGGGTTACGCAGGATGATCAAGAGGCGGATAAACCAGCCGCGCCGCCGTTCCTGCGCCACCTCATTTAGTCCTGATCTGCGCGCCCGTTTTTCTGCCTCGGTTTGAGTCAGGCCCTCGGGAGTCGTTTGCAAGGACGTAAACAGTTCATTGCCCTCCTTGCCTGCCGCATCGAGGACAGCCGGGGAAACGCGGATATTATGTTCCTTTGCCTTGGCAGGAATCGGAGACGCATCAGGAAGCTGAAGAGTCCCGGCAGCACCCGCGGCGCTCGAAGTCGTATCTGCGAAGGGCATCTTCTTCGCATGATTCGGATCAGTTGGTGTCATCACGTCTCTCGTCACCAAAGCTGTGTGTCTGGCATACCATGGCACTCATTCCCTGTTATCCTGCGTTCAACGCAGACGCAAAACAGAAAACGGAAGTGATGATACGTTCAGCGAAAAGAATCCAGCATGCTGGATTCTTTTCGCGCCTTTGCTTCAACCCTATAGATGCTTTCGTTTGATTACCCAGCTGATCGCCGTTCCAGCAACAAGGCCTGCCGCGAATGTTGCCACAACAGTCTCAATGGGATACCGTTGGACTCGCTTCTTGGTGTCATCCAAAAGCTCTGCGGCGGCGCAGCAGCCTCGTTTTGCAGTATGCCGCGCTACATCCACGCCATCCTCAAGTGCATCCACAACAGCAGATGCCACCCGAGAAGCCTTGTGAGCCGTATCGGCAATTTGCTCGCGCGTTTGATCAAACTTTGACTCTGTCATGATCTTTTTACCTCTCTCGTCTCCGAGTGTGATAGCGATTTGATTATTTCCCGACAGCCTTTTCAACCTTGCCAACAAAGTTTTGGACTTTGCCCGCATTCTTCTCAGTTCTGCCCTTATCTTCCAGGCAGGGATTCCCGGCGAGTTGGCCAGTCTTCTGCTTGATTGCACCTTCGACTTCATGAAGCTTCCCTGTTGCCTTGTCGCTTGAACTCAGTTTCATAGTGAAGTTCTCCTTTGTTCGGTTGCTGGTTTCAATGAGTTGAGATCCATCAGGAGTGTCTTGCACTTCAGCGTCTGCGACCTGCAAGATCCTCCCTTGGAAAGCTTCTTTTCCTAATATGGAGCCTTCTATGTATCAGTTTCTAACGATCAGGTTGATGAAAGCTGGTCGGAATTGCTCGCCGCGCGCGGAGGCATAGGTCAGCGGCATCCCGCCACACTTGTCCGGCAGGTAACTTACGGCAACCAGGAGAGGTCGAAGCTGCAAAGATGCAAGCCTGACAATGCAGGAATCAAGCACTAAGGAAGCTCTGAAAAATGCCGAGTTACGAAGGCCGGAGTCCGGGATTTTGCGGTATGGCCGCAAACCGGCGCTTTTGCGGGTTCTCTTGCTGTTGTTTTTCCCGCCGGAGGCCTCCGGCGGGCACACTACGCCCCCTGAGGGGCCAGCCGTCGGTTGATCCTGGCCAACCGCTTGCGGTGTTGATAGACGTTGATCGCCGCAAACGTCGCGCACAGCCACTCGTGATTCTTCTTCAAGCCGCGATAGCGCACCTTCACGAAGCCGAAGACGTGCTTCAACACCCGGAAGGGCCATTCGACTTTGCTGCGCACTCTGGCCTTGGTCCGGTTCTTGCGTCGTTCCACCTCATCGACGCCGCCCTTGCATCTTGCACGCCGTGAAGTCAGATCTTGCGCATTGGGCGCTGTGGCGTGGATAACTTCAGTTTGCCCCTGATAGCCCGCGTCGCCCCAGACCTTCTTCTCATCGCCGTGCAATAACTCGGGCAGCATGTGCACATCGGAGACCGAGGCCGCCGTCGAGCAGACCGAGTGCACAATGTCCTCTTTCGAATCCACGCCGATGTGCGCCTTCATCCCGAAGTACCACTGATTTCCTTTGCGCATCTGATGCATCTGGGGATCGTGCTGCTTCTTCTCGTTCTTGGTCGACGATGGCGCGTGGATAATCGTTGCGTCGACGATTGTGCCGGTCGCGATGCGGATGCCGCTGCTCTCCAGATAAAGGTTGACCTCGTCCAGCATCTGGCCACACAGTTGGTGCTCTTCGAGCAGGTGACGGAAGTTGAGAATCGTCGTCTCGTCTGGCGCAGGAGCACGGCCCAGATCGATGTTCGCAAAGCGCCGTAGCACGGCCGACTCATACAGCGCGTCCTCGGCCGCCGGGTCCGACAGCGCAAACCACTGCTGCAGAAAATACACTCGCAGCATGATCTCAAGACCAACAGGCTTGCGTCCCGTCTCGCCCGTCGAATAATACGGCGCAACCAGCGCCAGCAGTTCCGACCACGGCATCACCGCGTCCATCTCTTCCAAAAACTGCTCCCGCCGTGTCTTCTTCGCATACCGCTGAAACTCCGCCTGCCGTGCCAAGGTTAACTGCTGCATCCGCGATTATCTCCCCTGCTTCAACTTTAACCAATAACCACGTAGACGTGGGAGTTTTTCAGAGCTTCCCTA
>Ga0224526_1000283_pt1 | contig 24287 bp, 23 predicted proteins | sample CBST25metaG_FD_179878 | JGI IMG/M metagenome (GOLD analysis project Ga0224526, IMG submission 179878) | Peat soil microbial communities from Stordalen Mire, Sweden - C.B.S.T-25 | ecosystem: Environmental > Terrestrial > Soil > Wetlands > Peat | place: Sweden: Norrbotten County, Stordalen Mire...
CCTTGTCGATAAACGATGCCCCTCTGCATCCCAGGCAATCGGCAATTGGGAAGTTGATCCGGAAGTCCACTCGTCTCAATTGATGCCAAATCGCCAACGCGCTGATCGAGGGCAGATTTGTAACGGCCAGGGTTTAAGAATTCTCCAAGGTAATAAGGTCAGTGCCGCCTCCAGCCCGGTGCATTCTTCGAATGCCGGACTGCGGCCAGCTTTTCCTGGTTGGAGGCGGCTAATCGGTAGCTTTGCAGCTTTGAGTCTTACTACGGCGTCCCGTCCCATGCACCTGCTGTTCCTGCGGCGTGTACACCGGCGCCTGGTTGGAGATCTTGTAGGTCTGACCCGTGTTCGTATTCATCACCGTCTTCTGATCCAGCGCGTAGTCCACCCAGTCCGAGGCCGCAGTGGTTCGCGCATTCGTGCTGGCCTGGGCCCGCGCCATTGACGCGTCCGTCCCCGCCTGCATGGTGGCCATGAAATCTTCATGCATATGCTGCTGCACTGCCTGGTTGTGCTCAAACCGCTGTTGCTGCCCCTGCATTGCTGCCGACTGCCTCTGGTACAAATCAGTGAAGCGTTCCGCCCCCTCCTCTTTGATCCGCCTGAGCGACGCCTGCAACCACGCCTGTTGCCACGCTTGCTCTGGACGTCCTCCCATCCCTGGCGTGTCCCACATCCTCTTCACCTTCGCGAACTCGGCCTCGGGCGCAGCCATGTACCTTGCACTCGCCGTGCACTGGTGGTATGTGGTCAAGGGCTGATTGCTCGGAATCCCGCGAAGGGCCAACTCTGTGCAATCCAAACGCACAGAGAGCTCGCCCTTCATCGCGGACGTCCCGTTTTTGTAGCGGACGATTGCCTGGGCCAATTCGGTGGTGCGCCTCTGTGCCTGGTTTTGGTTGGCCTGGGCTGTGTCGGCATTGGCCTGGGCTTTCTGCTCCGCCGGCACCGATTCGTCTGCTACATATTCCACTTGAAGCGTCTGCGCAAGGTGCTTCAGAAAATCCTGTGCCGTCATTGGCCCCTTCATCGGCAGGCACCCAAGCGTCTTGAGATAAGCCGCCGTCGGCCCGGTTGCCCAGATCCAGCCCAGCGGTGGCATTCGCTCCACAAAGCTCCGCCCGTCCGGGCTCGATGCCCGGAACACTCCATACGGGTTCGGAACGCAATTGCCGCCCTCGTACAGTACCCCATGAAAGTTCCACTTGGCCAGGATCGTCGTAGCAAACGCGTTCATGTTGTTCAGCGAAGGATCGGTAATGTACTCAACTCGCGTGCCCCCCACTGTCGAGGACGGGCCACTGGCACCCTCGCCTGGCGCTACGCCGCTTGCACCCTCCCCAGCGCTGGCCGCGGATGTTTGTACCGGCCCTTTGCAGCCGAAGATGGTGAGCGCAATCAGGATCGTTACAAGCCTTCCCCTGCTAGTCATGAGTGGATAACCTCCGCGTTCTTGAAGCGCCGTTAAGGGTTTTTGAAGCCGGCGGCTTTTTGAGCAATCCAGACCGCCGGCTTCGCTTTCTTGGCAGATTTGAGTCTTACTACGGCGTCCCGTTCCCATGCACCTGCACCTCGGGTCCCATGGGCGTTGACTGGTTTGACATCTTGTAAAGCTGGCCATTGTTCGTATTCATCACTGTCTTCTGGTCCAGCGCATAGTCCACCCAATCCGAGGCCGCAGTGGTTCGCGCATTCGTGCTCGCCTGGGCATTCGCCCGCGAAATGTCGGTCCCTCGCTGCATCGTGTCCATGAACTCGCTATGCATCTGCTGTTGCACGGCAGCCTGGCGGCGGTACCCTTCCTGTTGAGCGTTGAATCCATCATTCGAGGCATTGATGAAGCCACGCGTTCGCTCCCGCGTGTTGGCCATCGACCGTTGCGTCCACGCCTCCTGCCATGCGTCGGTTCCCATGGCGTTCCCCATTCCGGGCGCGGACCATTGCTGTAGCAAACCCGCAAACTGGCTCTCCGGGCTGGCGATGTACACCACATTCGCCTCGCAGTGGTCGACAGTCGACGCGGAACCAGTGGTGATCGTGTGAACGGGCTGACCGGCCGCATAGGGAGCCAGTCCCCTGGGCGCCGCAGTCACGCTCTCCGAGCATCTCACCATCACCTTCAACATTCCCTTCATAGGCGTCGAGCCGTTCGTGAACTGCACAGTCGCCAGAGCTCCTTGCGCCGTCTCATGCCTCTGTTGTGCGTCCTGCTCTAACGCGGCCTTTGCCGCATCAGGAAATGGCTTGACCTCAACGGCTTGCACATGCAACGTACCGGCCATGTATTTCGCGAAGTCCTGCGCACTCATCGCCCCCTTCATGGGCAGGCATCCATCTTTCGGCGTGAATCCAAGCATCGGCCCGGTCCCATAGGTCCAGCCAAGCATCGGCATACGCTCGGCGAAGGTCTTGCCGTCAGGGCTCGTCGCACGCCAAACTGCATAAGTGCGATCGACGCAATTGCCTGGTTGAAACAGCACTCCCTGAAACTTCCAGTTGGCCGGAAATCTCACCGGAATCGCGTCCATATTGTTCAGCGTTTCGTCTTTGATGTACTCAACGCGCGTACCACCGCTAGATGAGGAGGCGCTGCCTGCGCCGTCGCCCGACGAGCCGCTGCTCGCCCCGCCGCTCGACCCGTCGCTCGCGCTGGCAGCCGATGTTTGCACCGGCCCTTTGCAGCCGAAGAAGGTGAGTGCGATCAGAATCGTTGCCAGTCTTCCTTTGGTTCCCATCATTGATAACCTCCGTGGTCTTGCTAGCCGTTGATTGGTTTTTGAAAGTCTCTGACGGCGTTGAAAAGCAGCTCCGCCTTCACCAGGTCGGCAAACCAGACTGGGGCGTGCCGATCAGGGGAATCTCTTGTATGGTTCGCGCGTTCAATGGAAAACACGCCTCAAGCTTCTCAACCCAAGGGCGCTCAGAGGATTTCCATCGGGGTGCGCCCATGGTAACCCTCCCTGGACAGAAGGCGCTAACTGGCGGGTAAATGCGTCAGGAATCTATAGATCGAATATGTTTCTACTGTTTGTTGAAGTATTTGTCGCTTTGCCTCCGCAAACTTGATGCCCAATTTCCCCCAATTGCCAGCCAATCTCGCTTGCTGGCGCGCCTGTAGATCATCGCGTCACAGTCCGGGCAGATGCCCTCAAGGTTCCCCAGGCTCTCGGTAATCGGCAGGTATTCCGCCATGTCTCCAGCAGGCCGTTTAGGGGCGCGGCATCGCACGCAGTAAATCTGACCGGGCTTGCAGGGCCCCTTGTTTCTTGTCCGGCGCGCTTGCAGATAGGCGGCAAGGTCGCAGCCCCGAATCAGTGTAGGGCGCTTGCTGTCACAGGTCGGCAACCCTGACTGTGCAATTGATTGCACAGATTTGACAAACCATCGCGGCCGGAAATTTGGCGGCAAGAGTTTGTGTAATGATTGCACCAGCCCACACTGTCTTAAGCTAACTCCGTATGCGCCTCTTCATCGGCATCCCCTTATCTCCCGCAGTCATCGACGAACTTGCAACGCTCACGACCCGCCTGCAATCCAACGCCGACTTCCTGCGCTGGACCGGACCCGATTCCTGGCACATCACCCTTCAATTCCTCGGCAACACCAGCCCTGAGATACTTGACTGCCTACTCGCCCGCCTCGGCGAGCTGCGCTTCCCTACTTCCTGCTCTGGGGATATTCGGGCAAGACCTGCTACAAGCCAGTGTCGGCGCTGCCAAGCGACAAAATGTATAATTGGACGTGGGACAACCTCAAGGCTCTCATTGGCGAAGCACGCTAGTACTGTCACCGCGTGATTTGGTAAGAGATGGAATGTAGCGCCGTGTCTCCAGACCGGCTGTCGTGCGGGCGTCCACGCCCGCACATGTCCGTGAGGAATTACCAAATCATACAGTCTAGGCACTAGGGTTGAGTGCCACGCTTTTCTTTTGCCGGAAGACGGCCGGGGTGAGACGGGCTCAAGGGTGAAAGACCCGGGCGTTGAGAGATTGCCCAGGAAACTCTGCGCAGAGGGGGAACGGAAGTGCGAAAAGGAATCGTATACTTACAAACATTTCTGACACCGTGGAGACGGCTTGCCCGGCTGGCTGCAATGGGAGCAGCATCGGTTGTTCTTTTCGCGGGCATGGTGGTGGGGTTGCAGGGTCAGGCTAAGGACCCGGCCGCAGCCCAGACGGCAGAGGTCCAGAGGCAGGCTGACCAGGGGGACGCGACAGCCGAGTTCATGCTTGGCTTGATTTACTCGCACGGAATGGGCCTGGCGAAGAATTACGAGCAGGCGGCCTTATGGTACCGGAAGGCGGCAGACCAGGGGTACGCGAAAGCGCAGTACCAGCTTGGCGTGCTGTACGAAAGTGGGCAGGGCGTAAAGCAGGATCTCCCGCAGGCGATCTCCTTGTACCGGAAGGCTGCTGCGCAAGGGGACGAGGATGCCGAGTACTACCTGGGTGTGCTGTACGGCTCTGGAAAAGGTGTAACCAAGGATGAGGCGCAGGCAGTGTCGTGGTACCGGAAGGCTGCCGACCACGGGTACGCGGATGCCGAGTTCAACCTTGGCGTGATGTATTCCCATGGACAAGGCGTAGCGCAGGATGCGCAGCAGGCGGCCTCCTGGTACCGCAAGGCTGCCGACCAGGGGGAGGTGGATGCCGAGTACAACCTTGGCAGGATGCTCTCCAGGGACGGCGCGGGGCAGGACCTGCCGCAGGCGTTCTCCTGGTTCCACAAGGCTGCCGACCAGGGGTACGCCGAGGCTCAAGATCAACTCGGCCTGATGTACCAATCGGGAGACGGTGTAGCGCAAAACTCTGAGCAGGCGGTCTTGTGGTACAGGAAGGCTGCTGACCAGGGCCACGCGGATGCCCAAACCAACCTTGCCATGATGTACTTGACGGGCAATGGTGTAGCGCGGGATTATGCGCAGGCGTCGGCATGGGTCCACAAGGCGGCTGAGCAGGGCTACCCGGATGCGCAGTACGACATTGGCGTGACGTACTCGAAGGGTATCGGCGTGCCGAGGGATCCGGTGCAAGCAGCCGCGTGGTTCCGCAAGGCGGCGGATCAGGGATACGCGCAGGGGCAGTACAATCTCGGCCTGCTTTACAAAAACGGAGACGGCGTAGCCCAGGACCTGTCCAGGGCGGCCACGTTGTTCGCTCAAGCGGGTGAACAAGGGAACCGATATGCCCAGTACAACCTGGGCGTGTTGTACGAAGAGGGAAAAGGCGTAGCGAAGGACACTCGGCAGGCGGCCTCGTGGTACAGGAAGTCCGCGGAGCAGGGCTACGATCTTGCGCAGACAGCCCTTGGCACTCTGTATGCGGAAGGAGACGGTGTACCCAAGGATTTTGCACTGGCGGTTTCATGGTTCCGCAAGGCTGCGGACCAGGGCATTGCAGATGCCGAATTCGATATTGGCTTGTCGTATATGAGCGGAAACGGCGTGCCAAAGGACCTGGCGCAGGCAGCCTCGTGGTACCAGAAGGCCGCGGACCAGGGCTTCGCCGATGCGCAGGTCAATCTCGGCATGGCGTATAAGGATGGGGAAGGCATACCCAAGGACGTCGCACAGGCGGCCTTGTGGTTCCGGAAGGCCGCGGAACAGGGCTCCGATATTGCACAGGATAGCCTTGGCTCGATCTACGCAAGAGGAGACGGGGTGGCCAGGGATTTTTCGCAGGCAGTTTCATGGTTTCAGAAGTCGGCGGACCAGGGCTACGCGGATGCTGAGTACAACCTTGGCGTTGCGTATCTGAACGGAGACGGCGTAGCAAAGGATCCACAGCAGGCGGCGGTGTGGTTCCGCAAAGCTGCGGATCAGGGGCATGACGTGGCACAGAACAAACTTGGTGACATGTACGCGGAAGGATTGGGCGTAACCAAAGACGCGCGGGTGGCGATGTCGTGGTATGAGAAGGCCGGCGCACAGGGAAACGCGGATGCTCAACACAGCATTGGACGCCTGATCAACCAAGGGGTCAAGTAACGAACGGAAACCGCGGGACCTACAGATACCGGAAACGGAAGACCAGTAAACGGAAGACTGGAATACGGGAAACCAGGAAAAGAGAGATGACAACAGTGAGCGAAAAGATTGATGCCAAGTTGGTAAAAGAGCTTCGTGAGAAGTCCGGGGCGCAGTGACGAGAAGTGGTTGAATGCTCTGCTGCAACGAGTCCACTACTAGCGCGGAAATGATGACTTCCTCCGGTCATGGACGAGAATACGGAAATCCTGATTCTGGGCACGCTGCCCAGCGACAAGTCCGTCGCCGCCGAGCGGAGCGCGTACACGGCCTTGTAAACCACCCTCTGAACGTAACCAACTGGGGATTCGCTGCGCGGACAGCAAGAAGGGCAGCAGCCCACGCCAGCGTTGACTGTGCGGTTTTAGGAGGCGCGTTCCAGTAATTCCCTCTCCGCCCTAATCCAATCCTCCAATGCGTATCCATGCTGGTAACCACGCTGAACACAAATCTGATACGCAACCTGCTCAATTATCTCTCGTGACACAACCTTCGGCTGCGAAATCGCAACGACGTTTTCTTTCTTCGTCGCAGTCTTGCGTGGTTTTGCGGCTGCTGCCTTAGCCTTCTTCGGTGCCTCAACCTTCGAAGCAAGCTCAATTCCCTTGCGTGATGTTGTCGTTGGCTCTACCACTTCAGCAGCCATCTCTCTCTCTTTGTTGAGGCTTGGCGCGGCGTTGCAGTCGCCTTTGTCTTGTTCGCTGTATCTGCCATGGAAGTCTCCTATACTCGCTGGATTCACAGCCACATTGTGGCGCGTCATTTTGAGGCTATCAAACGGCTTTGTCATTAGCAAATTTTAAACGCAACAAAATCAGCAGGTTCCGCCTACGACACTCGGTATATCCATCGGATGTCTATTTGAAAGGAAAGCCCTTACCCATGCTCACCGACGCTCCGCCACGCAACTCGAATCTCGCTGGCTTTCGGGAGAGTGACCGGCTCACGAGGCTGGACCTGCCGGATGATGCATCCTTGCCTGCAATCGCAAAGTCCATCGAGTCGGCAATGAAGGCTGAGCAGATTGCAAGGGTCCGAAGCGCCTGTGCCGAATTTCTGAAAGCTGCATTGCAGTTCTACCGAGTCCCGGACTGCAGCGTCCGCGTACTTGCCTCCCGACCGCTGAGAGTTCGTGAACAATGGACGACAGAACTTTTCGGAGACTACGCTCCCGAAACCATGGTGATCCGAGTCTGGATGCGAACAGCGGTGCGGAAAGAGATCACTTCCTTCGGAACTTTTCTGAGTACGCTTTGTCACGAATTCTGCCACCATCTCGATTATCGGAAGTTTGGCTTCGCCGATTCGTGGCACACTCGCGGTTTCTATGAAAGAGCAGCCATGCTCTACCACCATGCGCGTGGGACACCGCTGAAGCATCTTGTTTGGGTGCCGATATCGGGCGGGCGGTGGCGGATTGATTGGCCGAGGATGAATCGGAGTGCCGGAGGCTGATGCCCGGCACTCATGTGGGCAACACCGTGTACGCTTATGAAAATAGGCGGCACGACGGCCAAGGGAGGGTACCTGAGATGTCCAGCGACACTGAGACCTTTGACTCGCTATGGGCTTATTGCACGGAGAACAAGCGACTGGTGCCCATGCCCCAAGAATGGGCGGAGTTGCACGGCATGCTGGCAAATCGGCGACAGATGCCGAGTGGTGGATGGGAGCCACCCGCTCCGCTGATTCTGGCAGCATGGCACTGCACGATGCCTATCGAGAAGCAGCTGCGTTTTGAGGAGCATATTCGATGAGCCGCCGACCAGAACCAGCTTGATGAGGTGGGGGCATTACTCCGCGCATTGCCCGAAGAGAAGTGGGTTCACTTTGGGGAGATTTAGATGAACGACATCGGCAACGCGAGACACCTCGGGAGTATCTGAATCTGGAGAGCCATTACTCTGGCTTACGCGTATTGACTGTCGAAAGACTGTATTCAACGCACGATGCTTTTGTCAGCAAGACCTAGTCGGATCGCTCACGTTCGTTCAATTGTTTGATAATGGCATCCAGCTTTTCCTTGATTTCTTCCTCTGAGCGATCTCGATAGTGACTATCGCCCATAAGCCCCACAATGAGGAGCAGCAACAGCCGCGCCATCACCACGACCATCCAGAAGTGGGGCAGACTAGAAGCAGCGAAGTATTTCGACTTCAATTGATGTGTGGTAGAGAGAGTAAGGAAAGACTGAGTAGGGAGTAGCAGAATAGGGATGTAGATCTACAGCTATTTGGATGAAACCAGGGAGGCGGACGACCAGTGTCGTCCATCGAGCCAGCCATGAGAGCAACTGGTCTTACCCTGTCAGGGTTGAATTCATTTGTGGTTGTAGATCATGCTCTTGTACCAGCAGGATGCACACATAGACTCTGACCGCGAAATTTCCAACATTCACGCGCGGACGTGGAAATGGGCTCCGGCCAGCCCGGAGGGCGAGCAGTCATGGGCATTTGACAAAGTGTTCGTGTGTTGGACACTGGGCACGAGCCGTGCAATTGATTGCACGGATTTGACAAACGCTCCAAGCGGGACAATTCAATAGCAGAAATTCAAGAACGCTCAAAGCGGCATCGGCGTTTAGCGCGTCCAATCCCTTGACGACCAGCCCTCGAAACGTGCATTGGGCTGTTCTCGTCAGTCGACGACTACTTCCGCGTCGCCGGTTCGCCAGCGGATGCGATCAATGCTAAATCGAAACTTCAACCGCCATCAAAGCCCCGTTCGGCTCGGCCCTAGAAACCGGAGAATCGACAGCAATGACCTCGATTCTTCAAATTCTGTCGGGAAATGTGCCACAGTCAGTCCTTTGCCTCAGACTTCAGCCAATCGGAGGAGTGCTTTTCAATTGCGATTCTGACCAGTTGGCTTCGCGTTCTTACACCTGCTTTTCGAAAGAGTTCCTGGATCACAGCTTTGATTGAGCTCTCTGAGGCATTCAGCTTCCAAGCAATTTCCTTATTCGCGAGTCCATCGAGTATGCCTCTCAGCACTTCGCTCTGGCGGGCACTCAGAGGCCGCGCGTGTTCCACACGATCTGTCTGAGCATTCCTGGCCGCAACAAGAGAACGGACGGCCCCCGTGTCCATCCAAATCTCATTATTCGCAACCCGATGGATCGCCGCGACAAGTTGGGCTGGATTGCTTTGTTTTAGGAAAATCCCCGATGCACCGGCTTCCATGACTTGAAGAGTTGCCGCATCGGTCATGCCTGCAGTCACCATGAGGACTTTCACCGTGCTATGGCGATTCTTGAGGTCAACGAGCAGGTGATATCCCTGTTCGTCGCTGAGGTCGTAATCAAGCAGGACCAAATCGGCGGGCGTTTCTGGCAGCCTGGAAACAGCCTCGGCAACGGTCGCGCATTGACCGACAATTTGGAAATCGGGAGTTGTATCTAGAAGCCTGCTGAGGCCTTCGCGGAAGAGGCTGTGATCATCCACCATCAGTATTCGGATTTGGCGCATTGCTCTTCCTGTTCGGATGAAATCGCCGCGGTCAAGTATACCGTGAAGCAGGCACCGTCGGGAACCGGTTGGTAACGCAACTCTCCGCCGAAGGAATGCAGAAACGCCTGGGACAGATAGAGGCCGAGACCTGTCGCCTCAGCGCCAGCCTGAAAGGGATGAAAGAGATGTTCCGGATGAGCAACACCGCCGCCGCTGTCCTTGACTTCGACGAGAATCTGATCACTCTGACATTTTGCGGTAACAGAAAGCACCCGATTTTCCTTTTTTGAGAGTGCCCGAATGCTGTTGGTGATCAAATTCAGAAAGACCTGCATGAGGCTTGGCCGGTCAGCCCACACCAGCGGCAAACCCGGCTCAACAATCCATTGTGTCTCGATATTCTCTTCCTGCAATGATGGCGCAACCACGATCTTCAACTCATCCAGAAGAATCGATAGATCAACCTCCGTTGCCTCCGTAGTGGCTTGGCGGAGATTCACGCTAGCAATGCGTTCGAGTGCGACGGCGAGGCTACCCAGGGCTTCGAAATCCTTGTTTCCAGCAAGCAATCCGTCGCGCTCAAGGTTCTGGTGCACGACGGCAATCGCTCCGCACACATTGCGAATCTCGTGGGAGACGGCGCCGACAGCGATCCGGGATCCCGCGAGAAGCTGATGCAAGCCTGACACCTCGTGGGTGCGAAGATCCTCCGATGCATCGAGCACCATTGCGGTCAGCCGCGCTCCCGCATTTGTCCGGTAGGTGGAAAAGCAAATGTCGGCCAGAAATGTCTCTCCATCCTCTCGCTGACCGCGTGCTTGCATCACGGTGCGAAGAAGCTGCTGGGAAGAGTCCTGCATCGAGATATTCGCAAGGGCGGGAAGATGGCGATGAATGACTCTTCCTGGAAGGTCTCCTGGAGGCACGCCGAGCAAGCGATGCGCGGCCTCGTTTGCGGTCAATACACAGCCATCCGAGTCGGCCGTGATGATGGCGACTGGACTGCTTGCAATCAATATCCTCAATTGCTCTTCAGCATCGCGGCGGGCATCGCTCTGGCATTCAATCTTATGAAGGTGTTCCTCTGTTACGCGGCGGTTCCGGCTCACCTCGCGAATAAAAAAGCCCGCTCCCGCAAAGGCAGCGAAATAGAGTACGTCCCGGGAGATCCCGGACCTCAGATTCCACGCCAGGTCACTAAAGGTTTCCGCAAGGAAGGTACACAGACCAGCAATGGCGCAAATTTGCCAGCGGCCCAAAACACTTCCAATCATCAACATGGGAACCAGGTACAGGAAGCCAAGCAAGACCTCGGCAACTACCCACCAGTCCAGGAGCGCAATAGCCGCAATCAGGACTCCCGCCTTGAGCAGTACAGATCGCTTGTTGCCCTTGAAAAGCAGGTCGTACATATGCACCCGTGGTGCTGTGCCGGCGAGAACGGCGTAGCTGCCTGAATTGTTGAGGCCCGATGCGCCGCGGAACAAAAGGATTGCACAAAGGCAGGAGAATTGGCCAAAAGATAGGGTCTCAAGAGCGAAGGATAGGGTAGGCGCGCCTGAAAGATAGTCCGATGTACGCCTGCGTGCCCACTATTCTGAAGCGGTACATTGCGCGCTTCATTCTGACACGAGCGTGCTTGCTCGACATTGAACCGCAAGGTAGGTGAATATCCGAGGGCACTCATGCAGATTTTGAGATTCCTGCGTTGTGGTACCTGCGGCGTCGGGATCCTGGCGCTCATGTTGGCTGCAGCGCTGCACGCAGCCGCGCAGAGCTTGACGTGGGAACAGGCGAAGGCAAAGTTCGAAACGGTGAATCCGGCATTAATGGCCGATGCCGACAACGTGGACGAGATGCAGGCCGAGGAGATCACAGCTTTTCTCCGTCCCAATCCGCAGTTCACCTTGTCGGCGGATGGCACGCAGATCGCGCCGCATGATGGGGTCTTGACTCCCTTCAAGGGCACGTATGAACAGCCCAACTTCAGTTATTTGCACGAGCGCGACCACAAGCGGGAGCTGCGCCTGCAGAGCGCGAAGGAGGGTACGCGCATCTCCGCGTCAGAGCACGAAGACCTGAAGCGCAACCTCGAATTCACGCTGCGCGCGGCCTTTGTCCAGACACTCGAAGCCAAGGCTGTTCTTGAACTGGCGAAGGCAGATCTCGAGTATTACGACCACATCATCGAGATCAGCCGCGACCGCTTCAAGGCCGGCGACCTTGCGCAGATAGACCTCGATCGAATCGAGCTGCTGCGGGTGCAATACGAATCCGAGATTCAAACCGCGATCGTGAACCTGCGCACAGCGAAGATCCAGCTCCTGCAACTATTGAACGATCGCGCGCCGGTGGAGCTGTTCGATGTGACGGGTCCCTTCGATTTCTCCGAGACGCTGCAGCCGCTGGACGATTTCCGACAGGTGGCCTTGAGCGGGCGGCCCGATCTGCAGGCGGCGCTGCAGACGATTCAGCAGTCGGAGACCAATCATAAGCTGGCCATCTCGAATGGATCCACCGATCCCACGCTCGGGAGCTGGTACACGTACAACTCCTCGAACAATAACCCGAATGGCATCCAGACTCTCGGCGTCAGCGTGAGCGTTCCGCTGCGCGTGTTCGACCGCAACCAAGGCGAGAAGAAGCGCACGCTGATCGATATCGACCGCAGCCGGCAGGCCAGCGAGGCGGTGCGCGCGCAGGTGTTCAGCGACGTGGACACGGCCTACGCCGAGGTGGAGAGCAACATCGCGTTGCTCAAGCCTTACAAGGCGAAGTACAACGACCAGGCGCTGCGGGTGCGCGACACCGTCACCTTCGCCTACGAACACGGCGGCGCGTCGCTCATGGACTTTCTCAACGCGCAAAGCGACTACCGCCAGGTGCAACTGGCCTATGTGCAACTGATCGGCTCCTACTTGGTGGTCGCGGGACAACTGAATCTTGCAGTGGGACGAGAGGTAATCCCATGATGAGAACGTGTCTTTTAATCACAGCCGTCTTTGCCGCGCTTTTTTCCCTTGGGGCATGCAAAAAGGAATTCTCTCCAGCGGATGGCGCTGCGCCTGCACAGCAGGTTGTAAGAGGCGGCGACCCAAGCATCGTAACGGTCGACAAGCCGGATCAGTTCCCGCTGGTTACGCCGGAAAAGCTGGAAGCTGCTGCGCAGTTGCAGGCAACCGGCTCGGTCCTGCCCGATATCTCCCGCGAGATTCCAGTGATCTCCCTTGCTGTCATCGGTCATCAGGAAACGTAGTTTTCTGAGCATCGGCCGGTATAGGACAGCTTGATATCATCTGCGCCGGAGGCGCGGTCATCGGTCGATCATCGTCGGGGAGGCTGGAAGTTGTAAGGTGTTTTCGGGAGAAGACGGAAAGAAAGAACCCCGCTGTTAGAGCAGCGGGGTTCTTTATAGGCAGCCTTCATGCCAAAACGAAGGCAACCGTGAGTTGGTTTTACCTTGGCATGAACCGTCGCCGTTGTCAAAGGCCGTCTACGCGCACGGATGACGGTTCATGGGGAAGTTGTTCTCCGGCTTAGGTTTTGCCGCAACTCCGATTGCCGGGCGATGTTCTGGATTTGCACCTGCTGCGATCGCGGCCAGCGTTATTGCAGCGGGGAGTGCCGCGTTCATGCGCGGCACCGGCAACATCGCGCCGCCAACCGGCGTCATCAGCAGAGCGCCGAGGGCCGGCTGGATCATCGCGACCGGCAGCGTGCCTATCGTTGCCGCCGGTTCTCGCGCCGCGTGACGGATCAAGGTTCCCAAGCGGAGATTTCTCATCCACCATCGGAGAGTGGGAAAGCGGTCACGATGCCGGCGCTCGCGCTGTTGCATGTCCGGCCGCGCGACCGGCGGGGCAATGGACAGCGTTGCGTGGTCTGCGGCCGTGTTGGACGCTTCGTTGATCCTTTTCCGCGCACATCTTCTCGCAGGTGAGCTGAGATGATCGATCCAGAAGTGCGGGTTCAGATCCGCCGCTACTTTTACGCCGAACACTGGAAGATAGGCACGATCGCGCAGGCGCTCGGGCTTCATCCCGACACGGTGCGGCGCGCCATCGAGGTGGAGCGTTTTCATCGCGCCGAGCAGTTGCGCGCCACGATGCTTGATCCCTACCTTCCCTTCGTGCGCCAAACGCTGGAAGCGCATCCACGCCTTTGCGCCACGCGACTGCATCAGATGCTGCGCGATCGCGGCTACCGAGGAAGCATCGAGCAACTGCGGCGCGTGGTGGCGCGTTTGCGCCCTCAGCCGCAAGAGGCGTTTCTGCGCTTGCAGGTCTTCGCCGGCGAGCAGGCGCAAGTGGACTGGGCGCTATGCCGAGCTCGGCATAGCGCCCACTACGCCGGGTTCCGGACTATGCCGAGCAGTCGAACTCCAGCCGCTCTGCGCGCGCGCGATGGGCCTGAATGCTCGGCATAGTCTCCAACGCTACAAAGCCTGAAGGAAGGCGAGCAAGGCATCACTCGGCCGGTACGGTGACGAAGTAGTGCTCCCAGCAGGCGACGTTTTCGCAAGCATCTTCCGTTTCATCTCGAGATCGGCTTCCAGGTAGATGTGAGTAGTCTCGACGGATTCGTGACCGAGCCACATGGCGATGACCGTCGTGTCGACGCCGGCCTGAAGCAAATTCATTGCAGCGGCGTGTCGAAGCACGTGAGGTGACACACGCTTATTTCGGAGGGGCACGCATGATTTACGGGCAGTCTCAACGTGACGTGCGAGCAGATACTGGATCCCATCGTTACTCATGCGTGCCCCGCGTCGACTGGGAAATATCACTTGTGTTTCGCCGGCAGGCAGTTCAGCGAGCCACGTGCGCAACACCTCCGTCGTTTGTGAAGTCAGCGGCGTGCACCGCTCCTTGCGCCCTTTGCCGACAACATGCACGTAGGCAGCAGGGCCCAGATGAATATCTGAGCGCACCAGCCCTGTGAGTTCAGAGAGCCGCAGCCCGGTTTGTGTTGCGAGGAGCATCCATGCGTGGTCGCGCCGTCCAGCCCAGATGCTCCGATCCGGCACAGAGAGCAGCATATCCTGCTCCGATCGGCTCAGATAGCCGATTTGCTGATGGGTAACACGCTTGGGTGGAATTGCCAGCACTTGCTGTATTTGGTTGAAATGTTCAGGCAACTCGAACGCGGCAAACCGGAACAGAGAACGTATCGCGGTCAACCGCAGATTGCGGCTGCGTGCGGCGATACCGCGGTGGTGCTCCAGGTCATCGAGAAACGCGCCGATCAGTGCCGCGTCGATGTCGACCCACTTCAGACTGGACGGCTGCTTTCCAGTTTGCGCATGAATGAATTTGAGCAGAAGCCGGAATGTGTCCCGATAAGAACACAGGGTATGTGGACTTACGTGACGCTGCCCCATGAGACGTTGGGTGAAGAAGCGGGTCAGAATGCTCCCGAAACTGGTGGCTGTTTTCATGATGTGTGCCCCCAGTATTGTTCGAGTCGCAGCCGCGCAAGGTTCAGCAGGTCCGGTCGCGCCGAAAGGTACCAGTACGTGTTGCCTATCTCGACATGACCGAGGTATGCCGACAGTACTGGCAGACGTCGCTCGATGTCCTCACCATCGTGATACCAATGCAGCAGGGTCTGGATGGCAAAGTGGTGGCGAAAATGCCGAATGCGACATTTTCGCCAGAATGCCGAGTTCCGGAAAATGCCGAGCGGCACCTTTTAGGGGTCGGTTAGTGCCCCTATTGCCGATCGTTGGCTCGGCATTATTTGATGTTCTCTCCTCATCCTTGAGGCTAGGAGAAGACATGAGCATGAACACGGTGTTTAGGTTTCCGAGTGTAATTCGTCGCCAGCACGATGGTCCGCTTGGCATTCATATCGATGCGTATGAGGCTTTGCTGCAGGAGGAGGGGTATTCACGCCGCTCCACTTACGTGCATCTGCACGTCGTAGCCGACTTCAGCCGTTGGATGAAACGTCAAAGACTCGATGCCGACCATATCGACGAGCAGGCGGTGAAGCGTTATCTTGAATCCCGTCGACGTTTTGTGAAACGCTATCGCGGCGCGCGCTCCGTGCCATGCAAGTTCCTTGGCATGTTGCGGGACCAAGGGATTATCAACCATAAAGCTCCGGCGGTAGCGGTTGACGCATGCAAGATGGCAGTCGCCGACTTCGAGCGATACCTTTCGAAAGAGCGTGGGTTGTCGGCTGCAACCCAGTGCAATTACCTGCCCTTCGCGTATCAGTTCCTTCGGGAGCGATTTGGCCGCGGCCCCCTCCGGCTCTCGGAACTGTGTGGCGCAGATATTACTGGATTCATTCAGCGGCACGCATACAAGCGCAGTCCGCGCAGTGCGCAACACCTGGTCAGTTCTCTACGAGCCTTGCTGCGCTATTTTCGATACCGCGGGGAGATCTTGACCGACCTTGCCGCCTGTGTGCCCGCAGTGGCGAACTGCCGGTATTCGTCATTGCCCAGGTTCCTACAGCCGGGGCAAGTACAACAAGTACTCGATCACTGCAATCGGCACAGCGATGTGGGCCGACGCAATTATGCGATCTTGCTGCTTCTGGCGCGGCTCGGTTTACGGGCGTGCGAGGTGGTTGCTATGACGCTGGACGACATCGATTGGAAAGCGGGTAATTTGACGGTGCGGGGCAAGGGTGGACAGCGTGCTCAAATGCCGTTGTTAGCAGAGCTCGGCCGTGCGATCTCCGCCTACCTCAAGAAAGGACGGCCACGCTGTGCAAGTCGACGTCTATTCATTCGGGAGCACGCACCGCGGGTAGGTTTTGCCAATTCTGCCGCTGTATCCACGCTAGTCCAGCGTGCCTTGGCCGACGCTGGGGTAGACTCGCCGCACACTGGTGCTCATGTATTCAGACACTCGCTGGCCACAGCGATGCTCAAGCATGGAGCTTCGCTGGGGGAGATAGGACAGTTGTTGCGTCATGCACATCCGGACACAACCCAGATTTATGCGAAGGTCGATGTCTGCGCCTTACGTCCGTTGGCACTGCGCTGGCCGGGAGGTGCGCAATGACAACGCTCAGACAAGCAGCCCAGGATTACATACGGATGCGCCGGCACCTCGGCTTCAAGATGCGGCATGAGGAGCGGCGCTTAAGGCGCTTTGTTTCCTTCATGGAGCTACACAACGCCTCCTACATCACAAGCAAACTGGCGCTAAAGTGGGCGATGGAGCCAACCGATGCACAACGCTCCACGTGGGCCGAACGCCTGATGTGCGTGCGTGTTTTCGCGCGGTATTGCATCGGCGCGGATCCGCGAACGGAAGTTCCTCCGACTGGTCTTATACCCTATCGTCCGAAACGAGCCACACCTTACCTTTATAGCGAGGAAGAGATTCGAGGGCTGATGGACGCCGCCCAGTTGCTGCCGCCGAGCGGCGGTTTACGGGGCTTAACCTATCGTTGCCTCTTCGGTCTGCTCACGGTGACCGGATTGCGGATCAGCGAAGCCCTCGCACTCACCCGTGATGATGTCGACCTGCAAAACGGTCTGCTCACGATACGCGGGGCTAAATTCGGAAAGAGCCGCCTTGTCCCTCTACATACTTCTGCGTGCCGCGCGCTTGCGCACTACGCGCGGCTGCGGGATGCGTTTCTAAAACCGCCGTACGCCGCTAACTTCCTGCTCTGTGCCAGTGGCTGCCCCCCCGAGGTCTCCACGGTCCGCCGTGTTTTTTATCAACTCTCACGTCATACGGGGCTGCGGGGTTCGTCAGATCGTCACGGACCTCGCTTGCAAGACTTCCGTCACCGATGCGCGACGGAAATCTTACTCAAGTGGTATCAAGCTGGTGAGGACGCCGAACGCCGCTTGCCAGTGCTCTCCACGTTCTTGGGCCATGAACATGTCAGCGACACATACTGGTACTTATCAGGGTCGTCGGAACTCCTGGAGCAGGCGGCTCTGCGATTGGAAAAGCGCTGGGAGGTGTGGTCATGAAATCGACACCCACCCTGCCAGCCTTACTTGAGGGTTACTTTACCCAGCGTTTGATGGCTCAAAGACAAGCCAGTCCACACACCATCGCTTCCTATCGGGACACCTTCCGTTTACTCTTGAACTTTGCGCAAAAGCGATGCGGCAAGTCGCCCTCCAACTTGAACCTCACGGACCTGGATGCGCCCTTGGTCAGTGCGTTTCTCGATGATCTAGAGAAGCAACGCGACAACTCTATAAGCAGTCGCAATGTGCGCTTGACGGCGATCCGCTCTTTCTTCCGCTATGCAGCATTCGAAGATCCCGCACAATCTGCGCACATTCAACGCGTCTTGGCAATCCAGAACAAGCGCCAGTCTCGCCCGATAATCAGCTTCCTCGTGCGGGAGGAAATCGAGGCACTACTTGCGACGCCAGATCGACAAACCTGGAATGGACGACGCGATCACGCATTGCTACGGTTGGCAGTGCAGGCAGGCCTGCGCCTATCGGAGGTGACAAGTCTCGATCGCCAGGCCCTGGTGTTGACCACCGGTGCGCGTGTTCAGTGTCTGGGAAAAGGACGCAAGACAAGATGCACACCTTTGACAAAACAGACCGCCACCGTCTTGAGAGCTTGGTTGAAAGAACCCGTACGGAAGAATGCCAATGCGTTGTTTCCCAATGTTCATGGAGGACGGCTCAGTTCCGACGCTGTGCAGTACTTGCTTGCCAAATACGTCGCCATCGCTCAGCAACGGTGTCCGACGCTGCAGGAGAAACGAGTGACTTTCCATTCCTTGAGGCACAGTTCGGCCATGGAACTGCTCGCAGCGGGTGTGGACACCTCAGTCATTGCTCTCTGGTTAGGTCACGAAAATGTGGAGACAACCCAAATCTATCTCCATGCCCACCTCGCTCTGAAGGAAGCAGCGCTTGCCAAAACAAGACCATTGAACAGCAAGTACGCTCGCTTCCAACCAAGCGATGAACTCATCGAGTTTCTAAACGGCCTATAGAACACCCAGGAAAGACGAGAAATAATGCCGAATCACACAAACCAGAAGTTGTCGCTAGGTGCTTCCATTCCAGTTGCTTCCAACAGATTCCAGAGTGTGATTCGGCATTTTCCAGAACTCGGCATTCTGGCGAAGATCGTGCAGGTGAGGTTTGCACTCGACGCTTTCGTCTGCTACACCAATCTTGCGCAGAAGTCTCTGGAACGTGTCGATCGCCTGGTCATGACTCAAGGGCCTACCGCAATCGTTTATGAACACGTGATCAGCAACGTATGAATGCGCTTCAAGGAAGCGCTGTCGACGATTGAGATAGTCGGCGAGAACCCGATTTGAACTAGCGTGCAGAGGCACAAGGCGGGATTTGCCGAATTTTGAGGAACGGATCGTCAGAACGGCGTTGATGAGATCGACGTCATCAACACTCAGGTTACGTGCTTCACAGAATCGAAGGCCGGACACGCTAAACAAGCCAAACAGGCAGTGAAAGGTCCAGCGAAGTAGCCCATCCACAGGCCCGAGATTCAGCGTGGCCTGCAGCAACCGTGCAATGTCGTCGTCTGTGAAGAAAAACGGCTGGCGCCGGACACGCATAGACGGCAGCAAATCTGGCGAAGGTACCTCGGTTCTTGCGTCGAAGGCACTGCAATACCGAGCAAAACCTCGAACAAAGCTCAGGCGTCGGCTCCACTGAACGGGCTGAACCGAATGTGGTTCCTGGGCCCATGCGAGTGCAGCGTTCACCGTGATGTAATCGGCCCGTTGCTGTTCCATAAACGAGACGAAAGTCTTCAGGCCCGTGCCTTCTGTCTTCAGCTTGAAACCCAGCGCGCGCCGGGTCATCAGGTAGTCGTCCAGCAATCTGGCAAGCGTGCTCATTGCGCACCTCCCGGCCACGGCAGCGAAAGCGGACGCAACGCTGCAAAGTCCACCTTTGCGTAGATGCCCGTCGTCTTCGAATGTCGGTGCCGCAACAGAGTGCCGATCTCGGGCAACGTAGCTCCTTGCCTCAGCATTTCGCAGGCGAGCGCGTGCCGGAATTGATGCGATCCCTTATGCTGCGTCTCGATGCCAGATCGTGTGATGGCGGCCAGAACGAGTGAGCCAACGCTGGTTGATGAGCCAAACCCACGCGTGGGTGCATTTGCACACAGAAACAGGGTCCGGCATTTGCAGCGCGGACGTGCTCGTTTCAGATACATGGCAACCGCTTCGCCCACATCCGTCGGCATAGGTAATATCGAGCAGTTACCCGCCTTGCCGTGCACGACGAGACTGCCGTTCTCCCAGTCAATACAATCCATCGTGAGCGCGACAATCTCGCCTGAGCGTAAGCCGAGTCTAGAGATCAGCATCAATATTGCGTAGTCGCGGCAGCCGGTCGTCGTATCTCGCGGACAGGCGGTCAGTACCGCCTGCACATGATCCGCCGCCATCGCTCGCGGGATAGCGGTCATTGACCAGTTTGGAACTGCCGGAACTGCTGCAGCCAGATCAATCGTTGTCTCTCCCTTGTAACGCAGGTATCTCATGAACGAACGAAGGGCAATGGTCGCGCATCTAGCGCGGGCCTGACTCAGGCGGCTTGCCCGTTGCTGGGTGAAACTGATCACATCGCCGGCACGCAGGATTGATAGATCAATCGGGTCCGTGCCAAACCTGTCGATGAGGAACTCTTCGACAAACGGCGCGTACTGGACACAGGTTAGACGCGTGAGTCCCTGGCCATTTCGGAGATGCTGGCAATACTCATTGACGATCCGTTGTACGCCCGTCAGTTCCTTCGCGGCAGGAGGGCGTGCAACAATGTTCCTACTTTTACGCAGGAACTCGATAAGCCGATAAAGAGTCGCAGAAAATCCACGAGGCAGCCTATGCCTTGCACTGCACCTAACCTTGAACCTCTCTGCGTGGTCCTCAGTCAGGTCATCGATGTGAATATGGTTGGCCTTGAGCCAACGATCGAATCTGACGACAAACTGAAGCTGTAACCCAATGCAACGACGCCTGTAGCCCTGGAGATCAAGCCATTTGGCGAACGCGTCGAAATGTGCAGCGACCGGACCGTTGTAGACGTGCGACAGAGCCCACACCTTGATGTCATTCTGTTCCATCTCACCCTCCTTCAAGGACAGAACCTTGAGAGAGGTAATACTATGCCGAGTATCTTCGGCCCATCACACGCGCGCAGAGCGGCAGGAGTTCGACTGCTCGGCATAGTTCGGAACCCGGCGTACTGGGCGCACTTCGGCTCGGTCACGATCGGCCGCGCAAAACGGACTCTGTCCTGCTTCGTGATGACGTTGTCCTGGTCGCGGGCGTTGTATCTGGAGTTCTTCTTCGATCAGACGATGGAGAGCTTCCTGCGCGGCCATGTGAACGCGTTTCGCTCGTTTTCAGGCGCGGCAAGAGTTGCACTCTACGATAACTTGAAATCCGCGGTGCTGGAGCGGCACGGCAGCCAGATCCATTTCAACCCGCGGTTGCTGGAGTTGGCAGCGCATTATCACTTCGTGCCGCGTCCCTGCCAAGTGCGGGCCGGGAATCAAAAAGGACGTGTGGAGCGGGCGATTCGCTATGTGCGCGATTCGTTCTGGGCAGCCCGCGCCTTCACCACGCTGGAGGAGTGCAATCGCCAGGCGCTCAAGTGGCGCGACGAGGTGGCGCATCAACGTCCCTGGCCGGACGATCGCAATCGCACTGTTGCTCAGGCCTTCATCGATGAACAGCCGCGCCTGTTGCCACTGCCGCTGCATCCGTTCTCGACCGACTGCGTAATCGCGGTGCGCGCGGCCAAGACTATCTATGTGCGCTTCGACGGCAACGACTACTCGATTCCGCCCGAGGCTGTCGGCCGTTCGCTCATGCTGGCGGCATCCGATACCGAGGTGCGCGTCCTCGACGGCGCGAGGGAAATCGCCCGCCATCGCCGCAGCTACAACCGGCAGCAACTGGTTCTCGATCCGGCGCATCAGCAGGCCCTGCTGCGCAGCAAGCGCAAGGCGCGTGAATCCACACGCGCAGGCCATCTGGAACTGGCCGTTCCCGAGAGCGCGGTCCTGCTGGAGCGAGCCTTCGCCGAAGGAGAATCGGCCGCGCACCAGAGCGCGCAACTGCTCGTGCTGCTCGATCGCTACGGAACACGAGCGATGCGACGCGCCGTCCGCGAGGCTCTGGAGCGCAACACGCCGCGCGCTTCTTCGGTCGCGTTCCTGCTGCGTCAGTGCAATGGCGCCATGCCGCTGCCACTCGATCTGAGCCGCCATCCGCAGGCCCAGAACCTCGAAGTCCGTCCTCACGATCTGGAGACCTACGATGAACTCGCCCACCGACGCGATGAAGAACCCGAATCATAATCTACGCGAACAACTGGAACGTATCGGCCTGCACACTGTGGCCGCGCAACTGGACGATATGCTGGCCCACGCCACCGAGCAGCGCTGGTCACCACGCCAGTTGCTCGAACAACTGGCGCAGATCGAGGTCGCCGAGCGCGCGCACCGCAGCCTCGAACGCCGCCTGCGCACGGCCGAGATCCGCAGGTTCAAGCCTATAGCCGATTTCGACTGGACGTGGCCCACGCGTATCGAGCGCGATGTCGTCGAGCGGGCGCTGACACTGGACTTCCTGGCCGAGGCGCGCAATCTCGTTCTCGTCGGCGCCAACGGCCTGGGAAAGACCATGATCGCGCAAAACATCTGCCACGCCGCGGTGCTGGCTGGCCACTCCGTGCTCTTCCGTACCGCCTCGGCGCTGCTTGAAGAACTGCATCGCCAGACGCCGGAGGGCCGCCTGCGCAAGCTGCGCGCCTACGCCAATGTGGCGCTGCTGTGCATCGACGAGGTAGGGTATCTCTCCTTCGACGACAAGTCGGCCGACCTGCTCTACGAGGTTATCAACCGGCGCTACGAGCAGAAATCGCTGATCCTGACCACCAACAAACCCTTCAAAGAATGGAACGAGGTCTTTCCCAACGCCGCCTGCATCGCCACGCTGCTCGACCGCCTGCTGCATCACGCCGAGGTGACCGTCATCGAAGGCTCCAGCTACCGCGTCCGCGAAAGCGAGCAGGAGACCACGGCCCGCCGCAGGAGAAAGAAATGAACCATCCCGATGCTTCGGCCTCTTACGTGGCCTCGGTGGTCACCCTCTATCTCGAAATGCCGGACACGCCCATGCGAGTCAGCGTCTCCGACCAATGGCTGGCCCGGCACTTCCACGAGGATAGCGTCCCGCTGGAGACCGTCGAAACGGCCTTGCTGCTGGGCTCGCTGCGCCGACTGATCCGCCCCGCAGACGCTCCGCGTCTCTCGCCCATCCGCTCGCTGGCCTACTTCCGCCCCGTCATCGAGGAACTCTGCGAACAACCCGCGCCGGAGAACTATCGCGAGTACCTCCGGCTCAAACTACGCCAGGCCGCAAAGACCCTGTCGGCCGATGACCGGAAAAATACGTTTTCTGATGACCGTTAACAGGTAGTGACCAGCACATCTATCGGGGCCGCTCTCCTGCTCCAGTAGGGTTGATTCTCGGCCACGAAAACACCGGCGAAGTCGTCGAGGTGGGTCGGGATGTAGAGTTCATTAAGAAGGGCGACCTCGTTTCTGTCCCATTCAACGTTTCCTGCGGGCGCTGCCGCAATTGCAGAGAGGGGCACACCGAAATTTGCATGAACGTCAACCCTGCGATTCCCTGCGGAGCGTATGGTTTCAATCTCGGCGGCTGGCAGGGCGGTCAAGCCGAATATATGATGGTGCCGTATGCCGACTTCGCTCTTCTGAAGTTTCCAGACAAAGATCAGGCGATGGAACATATCCTTGAGCTCACCTTTCTCTCGGACATTCTGCCCACTGGCTTCCACGGGTGCGTGATAGCAGGCGTCAAGCCCGGATCGACCGTGTATATCGCTGGAGCTGGGCCGGTAGGCCGGGCGGCGACGGCAAGTGCTCGCTTGTTAGGGGCGTGGGCCATCATTGTCGGGGATACCAACAAGGAGCGGCTGGCGGTCGTGAAGAAAGCCGGCTACGAGGTCGTGGATATTTCCAAGACCGCTTCACTCGCAGATCAGATCGAGGCAATCGTCGGCGTCCGCGAGGTGGATTGCGGGGTTGACTGTGTCGGATTCGAGTCGCATGGTTACGGCCCCGGCGCGGGAGAAGATTCGGCAGCGGTGCTTAACGGCCTGCTTGAGGTGGTTCGCTTCGGCGGTGGGATGGGTATTCCCGGAGTCTACATCGCCGGGGACTTGGAAGCCTGTAACGAAACGGAGAAACAGGGCAGCTATAACCTCGATTTCGGCAAAGCGTGGATCAAGTCGCCGAGTTTGAGGGCGGGACAGTGCCCAGTGGTCAAGTACAGCCGGGACCTGATGATGGCAATTCTGTGGGGCCGAATGGATTACCTGAGCGAGGTCATGAATGTAGAGGTTGTCTCACTCGACAGAACGATTGAAGCATACCGGACGTTCGACGAAGACTCGGCGAAACAATTCATCATCGATCCGCACAACAGCCTGAAGAAGGCCACCATTGATCGGCGAGTAATTTTCGACCGGGTTCCTCACTCGGAGAGCATCCACAAATAGAATCAAGGTGCTTCTCGGTCTCTGACCGCGTAGTGTGGTTTCTTTTGTGACCCAACTTTGCGTGGGCCTTTATGCGCGTAAAGCGCCAGTCGATGGTGGTTTGGTTGCGGTTCATTTTGAGGGCCCAAGATAGGAAGGAACAAATGAAGAGTACGATTGAAAGTGGGCTCTGCGCGAGAATCTGGGAGATGCTTCGTTTTACGGGGATTTTGATATTTGTGGACTCCGGGTACACTCGTTTGCATGAGGGAGAACGATTGGACGAAGGTATTGGGCTGGCCTGGATACAAGG
>Ga0224526_1000284_pt1 | contig 24281 bp, 20 predicted proteins | sample CBST25metaG_FD_179878 | JGI IMG/M metagenome (GOLD analysis project Ga0224526, IMG submission 179878) | Peat soil microbial communities from Stordalen Mire, Sweden - C.B.S.T-25 | ecosystem: Environmental > Terrestrial > Soil > Wetlands > Peat | place: Sweden: Norrbotten County, Stordalen Mire...
GGGGCTCGCCTGGCTTGCGGCCTTCGAGAGCGCGTTCTTCAACGCAGGTGGCGCAGGGGCAGGCCTCGCGCAGCCAGGCAAAGCTCCAGCAGCTCTTGTGCCCGTCGGACCAGTCAATTTCAAGGCCCTTGCCCTCGGTCAGCAATACCCGGACCTTCTCCGGAGTGATGCTGATGCGGGGCAGCGGCCGGTCCGCCTCGATCTCGTTCGCAACCTGGTCTTTGGGGACAAAGCGAATGCCTTCGTGACTCATGGCTCCATTTTACAGGCGCGTCGCGAGGAGAAAACCTTCAAAGGCGGATTTTGGCGATTGCGCTCTCCCACCCTTTGCGCAAAAAACGCACAAAGGATGGGGCCCCAAAGTCTTGTTCACACTTGAATCGAAAAGACTAATGGCGCCGGTCGTAGCGCAGTTTGAGGACCAGGATGGAGACGATCAGCACCAGACTGGCGCTATTGGCGGCAATGACCGGCCCAGATCGAATGAGGGTGCCGTAGACGAGCCATAGGGAGGTTCCAATGCCCATGACCAGAAACATGGTGAGCGATACATCGCGGGCACATTTGCTTCGCCATATGTAATGAAGCTGCGGCGTCAGGCAAACAGTGGTGCAGAAACCGGCAATTAATCCGATCGAGTCGGTCCCCCAGTGCACATTCATGCTCACGCTCTCCAGAAGAACCATGCGGCCATGGTAAGGCCGATAAAGACAACCAGTCCACGCAGTACCTTCTGCGGCACCCGCTTCGAGAGCCGGGCCGAGGAGTAGCCGCCGATGGCGGCGACCACCATGGCCAGCAGGCAGTAGCGCCAGACAACCTGGCCGTCCACCACGAAGATGACGAAGGCGATGCCGTTGGCCATGGTGGTGGAAACTACCTTAAGGGCGTTGATCTCATGCAGATCCTCGAAGCCGAAGAGGGAGAGCACGGTGATCAGCAGAAAACCCGCGCCGGCGCCGAAGTAGCCGATGTAAAAGCAGACGAAGATGGTGGACAGAAAAACCCCCACCAGACGCGGGGGGCGGCGTTCGCCGCTCGGGGCTCCCTGGCGGCGCGCCAGCCAGCGAGAGACCGGGCCGCTGAGGGCGAAGATCGAAGAGGCCGCCAGCAGCAGCCAGGGCACCATGTGCAGAAAGGTCATCTGCGGCGTGTTGAGCAGCACCACCGCGCCGGCGGTTCCGCCAATCAGGCCGCCCAATCCCATGAGCAGAGCCAGGCGCAGATTCTTGCCAATATCCTCGCGGTAAGCGGCGATCGAGGTGAGCTGTCCGGGCCAGAGGGCCACGGTGTTGGTGGCGTTGGCCTGAATGGGAAGCATCTTCATCCCCAGCATGGCGGGAAAGAGCAGAAACGAGCCGCCGCCAGCCACGGCATTCAACAGCCCGCCTAAAAAGGCGGCCACGGTGAGCCAAAGCCAGCGCCAGTCCATGTAAGGGGGAAGGCTGGAGAGAGGAATCATCTGTCTTGATTGTAGAAGGTCGGGGCAAGGGATCTGAGATCAGGGATCAGCAAAAGCGATGATTCTGCCCCTGGATCACTTCACCCGGAGTGCAACTTTGGACAGACCGACACCATCCCTGCGGATAGAAAATGCCTTATATGGGCTGGAAGGCTCGGAGGTATACGCATGACAAAGCTCACGTACGCGAAACGGCAAGACCTGCCCAAGGGCGATTTTGTGTTTCCGAAAACCCGGCGGTACCCGATTGAAGATGCCGTTCACGCTCGCGATGCGCTGGCCCGCTCCAGCGGAAAACCTGAACACGCCGCCGTCGCAGCAGCCGTTAAACGGAAGTTCCCGGAGATTGATGTCGAGAAGTAGTGGGACGAAAGAACAGGGAATAGGGGATATTCTGGCCGGGGAGGCGGTGTGCCCTCGCGACCCGCTTCTAGTGCAGGTGGGGGCGTCAAGGGTTCAGTTGGGCCGGGATTCCTGTGTTCCCTTTCTTCTTACTTTGCGCAAATCATTGATATTCCAAAAGATATTTCATCGCTGCAAATATGAGTGTGAACTGCGCATATATGCTGAATTGTTTGTGCTATAGTTTTATCGGATTTGTTGGTGGCGTAAGAGTAGTTGTCAGTGATCAGTTGCAGCGGTCAGTTTCTACGCACGGACGCTGACAACTGCCATGGATGACCGAAACCCGGCTCGTGGTGTGTCTCAATCATTGCATCTGTTGTCAGCACGCCACAACGCGTCAGGCTGGGTTGAACGGGGTTCTCTCGAGGGCTAAAGCCCGTACCCTCCAAAACGGATAAACGACCATCTGTGTGGCGGACACCACTAGCGGGAAAAACAAATGCGGCAATTCAAGATGCACGAAGAGAACTGAAGAGAACTGGGGATCAAGAGTGAAGATGGTTTGTCGTTAGTTTGAGCTGACAACCAATCTCCGATCTCAGACAACTGGAGAATTCATGGCAATTCGTTGGGAAAAACTGACCGTCAAGTCGCAGCAAGCTATCGAGCAGGCTGGGGCGCGGGCCTCCGAGCTCGGCAACCCGGAGGTCCAGCCGGTGCATCTGTTGCTGGCTCTCGTGGAGGACCGCGAGGGCGTGATTCCATCCGTGCTGGACAAGATTGGCGTTCCCACCGAACGGCTGGAGCTTGAACTCCACCAGCTTGAGGAAAAACTGCCTCGGGTGGGTGGTGCGGCCGCGCAGCCAGGCCTGAGCCAGGCGCTGAACAAGGCGCTGGACCAGGCCTTCCGCGAGGCCGCCAACTTCAAGGACGAGTACGTTTCGACGGAGCATTTGCTGCTGGGCGTGGCGCAGTCAAAGGACGAGCCCGCGGGCGCGGCGATGGCTGCCGTGGGCGCCACGCGCGAGTCGATTCTGAAGGGTCTTACTTCGGTGCGCGGCTCCCAACGAGTGACAGATCAAAACCCCGAGGGAAAGTTTCAGGCGCTGGAGAAATACGCCAAGAATCTGACCGAGCTGGCGCGGCGCGGCAAGCTGGACCCGGTGATCGGCCGGGACGAGGAGATTCGCCGCGTGATCCAGGTGCTGAGCCGGCGGACGAAGAACAATCCCGTGCTGATTGGCGAGCCGGGCGTGGGCAAGACGGCTATCGTCGAGGGCCTCGCGCGGCGCATCGTCTCGGGCGACGTGCCGGAGAGCCTGAAGGACAAACGGGTGATCTCGCTGGACCTGGGCTCGATGCTGGCCGGGGCCAAGTACCGCGGCGAGTTCGAGGACCGGCTCAAGGCGGTGCTGAAGGAAATTGAAGAATCGAACGGCGAGATTGTGCTGTTCATCGACGAACTGCACACGATTGTCGGGGCGGGCGCGGCCGAGGGAGCCATCGACGCGAGCAATATGCTCAAACCCGCGCTGGCGAGGGGCGAGCTGCGGGCCATCGGCGCAACCACGCTGAACGAGTACCGCAAATACATCGAAAAGGACGCGGCACTGGAGCGGCGTTTTCAGATCGTGTACGTCGGCGAGCCCAACGTCGAGGACACGATCGCCATTCTGCGCGGGCTGAAGGAGCGCTACGAGGCTCATCACAATGTGCGCATCAAGGACGCGGCGATTGTGGCTGCCGCTACGCTCTCGCACCGCTACATCAGCGACCGTTTTCTGCCCGACAAGGCCATCGATCTGGTGGACGAGGCCGCGGCTTCCCTGGCCATTCAGATTGGCTCGGTGCCGACGGAGATCGACCAACTGGAGCGCGAGGCGACATCGCTCGAAATCGAGCGCGCCGCGCTGAAGCGAGAGACCGATGCGAACAGCGTCGAGCGCCGCACCGAAGTGGAGCGCGAGCTGGCGGAAAAGAAGGAGAAGATCACGGCTCTGCGGGCGCGCTGGACGCGGGAACGCGAGGCGATCAGCCGTGTCAGCGAGCTGAAGAAGAAGATCGAAGCGCTGCGCTTTGAGGCCGAGGAGCAGACGCGCAAGGGCTTGCTGGAGCGCGCCGCGCAGATTCAGTATGGCGAATTGCCCAAGCTCGAAGCCGAGCTGAAAAGCCTGGACGCACTGCAAAACGAAGCGCAAAAAAAAGGCGGCGGCGTGGCGCGGATGCTGAAGGAAGAGGTCGATGAGGAAGATATTGCCGCAATCGTGAGCAAGTGGACGGGGATTCCGGTCTCGCGGATGCTGGAAGGCGAAGTGAAGAAGCTGGTGGAGATGGAAGAGCGGCTGCGCGAGCGGGTCATCGGGCAGGACGCGGCGCTGACCGTTGTGGCCAATGCGATTCGACGCTCCCGCGCGGGCTTGAGCGACCCGAAGCGCCCCATTGGCAGCTTCATCTTTCTGGGACCGACGGGCGTGGGTAAAACAGAAACGGCGCGCGCGCTGGCCGAGTTTCTTTTCGACGATGAGCAGTCCATGATTCGCATCGACATGAGCGAGTATATGGAGAAGCACGCCGTGGCGCGGCTGATCGGCGCGCCTCCGGGCTATGTGGGCTATGACGAGGGCGGCCAGTTGACCGAAGCTGTCCGGCGCAGGCCTTACGCGGTGATTCTCTTCGACGAGATCGAAAAGGCGCACCCGGATGTCTTCAACATTCTGCTGCAGGTGATGGACGACGGCCGGCTGACCGACGCCAAGGGCCGGACCGTGGACTTCAAGAACACGGTGCTCATCATGACCTCGAACCTGGGCGCGGCGCTACTGACGGGCGACGCACTCAAGAGCGAGAAGGACTTCGACCAGGCCCGCGAATCCGTAATGCGCGTGCTGCGCGAGCACTTCCGGCCGGAGTTTTTGAATCGCGTGGATGACATCGTGATTTTCCGTCCGCTGGGCGCGGCGCAGATGAGCAGGATTCTGGACCTGCGGCTGAACGAAGTGAGCAAGCTGCTCGAAGCGCGGCAGATTTCGCTCGAACTGACCGAACCGGCGCGGCAACTGATTCTGGCCGCGGGATCGGACGCGGCCTACGGAGCACGTCCGCTGAAGCGCGCCCTGCAGCGCATGATTCAGGATCCGCTGGCGATCAAAATCCTCAGCGGCGAGGTGCTGCATGGAGAGCACGTGCGCGTCGGCGCGGACCCTCACTCGAACCAATTGAAGTTTGAGCCCATGAGACGTGAGGCGATGGCGTGAGGCGGTTCCGCGAGGCGATGGCGTGAGGCGATGGCGTGGGCGGAGCGAAGGCTCATCTCACGCCATGGCTGAGCAGTATCAAGAGGCGGGCGAGTTGGACGAAGCCGGGGAAGTATTGGATGCGGTGCGCGAACCGATTCTGCGCAGGCAGGACATTCCGCTGGCGGTTCGTGCGGTTGGAAGCGATGAAACCGGACTGCGTTCCGACGATGTTCGCGGACGCGGCGATGCGTAGACGAAGATATTCCGGCTTCGGTAACGTGCGGGTGCATCACGCCAGGATCGCCAGGATCGACCAGCAAAGACACGCCGGGTTCAGCTTCAAGAAAGAGTCGGAGCGAGGTGTGCATTATTGAGCAGCATGTATGCCGCAAATCAGGCCAATATCACAGGGATTCACAGACGGAAGCGACCGGGCGCAAGTGCCCGCCCTGGACGAGCGGATTGAGACTTGAAACGAACCTCGGTCCCCGCACACTCTTCGATGGACTTGTCGAGGTTGAGACACAGGGTATTGCTGTATCGGTGACAGACAACGGAAATTTGCAACCCGATTAAAGGAGATCAAAGATGATCATCATACTGGTTGTTGTTCTCGTGCTTCTATTCGCCGGCGGCGGGGGATACTACGGCTACGGCCGGTGGGGCGCCGGAGGAGGAGCAGGCATAGGGCTCGGTACAGTGCTGGTGATCCTTCTGGTGTGCTATCTGCTGGGAGTTTTTAGATAGAGCCGGATTTGACAGGTCAGGCTCGGGCCGGGAGATTGGCGGCGGAGCGGGATTCCAGGTCCGGGAGCGTGGTCGAGCCATGAAGCCGGTACGCGGGGGTGAAAGATGCGGATCGCAATGGACAATGCGCTGGTGCTGATATTCTGGCACGGGTTTCGGTTTCTACAAGATTTCAGCAGCCGTGACCTTGCATGGCTGCTGATCGGAGGGTTCCTTGCGGTCGTGGTCATCTGGGGAATTTCGCGGCGGAGGCGGCGCTGGTTTTAGATGCGCGCACATCAAACAACGGCCGGCGCCTTTAGAAAGTGCAGCGCGCGGATAAGGTAGGATTTCAGCTCGCGGCGTTGGACCACCGCGTCAAGAAAACCCTTTTCGAGCAGAAACTCCGCGCGTTGAAAGCCTTCAGGCAGCTTCTGGCGGATGGTCTGCTCGATGACGCGCGGGCCGGCGAAGCCGATCAGTGCTCCAGGTTCAGAGATATTCAGGTCGCCCAGCATGGCGAAGCTGGCCGTAACGCCTCCCGTCGTGGGGTCGGTCAGCACGCAGATGTAGGGCACCTTTGCCTCGTCCAACTGCGCCAGCGCGGTGGATATCTTGGCCAGCTGCATCAGGCTCACCACGCCTTCCATCATGCGCGCCCCGCCGGAAGAGGCCACGACGATGAGCGGCTTGCGCTCTAGCCGGGCGCGGTCTACGGCGCGGGCGATGGTTTCGCCCACCACAGCTCCCATCGAGCCGCCGATGAAACTGTACTCCATGGCGCTGACCACCACCGCCTGGGAACCCATTTGGCCGACCGCGTTGAGAATGGCATCGTCCATTCCCGTCTGCTCCTGCGCGGCGCGCAGCCGGGACTTGTACGGCTTCACATCGGTAAAATTCAGAGGGTCGGTCGAGCGCAAACCGCCGTCAACCAGTTCGTAGCCGGGGTCGAGCAGCAGATCCAAGCGCTTCCGCGCGCCAATCTTGAAGTGGTGCTGGCATTTGGGGCAGACGTTCAGATTGGCCTCAAGATCCGCCTTCCAGATAGCCGCAAGGCAGCCCACGCACTTGATCCAGAGCCCTTCGGTGCGCACCCGCCGCTCGCCGGCATTGGTAACCGTGCTCACAGGACCGGAACCGGCGCCGTGTCCGGACTCGTACTCGCCGCTTTCACGCTTGAACCACGACATTCGACCTCCTCGTGCAATCGAAGAAATGCTTTGCTGCCTTGTTCAGGATGCCGGTTGAAGTCCGCCCTCTGTCCGCCCGGCTGTTGTTCGCCGCACTCATAGGATCGCCGTCAGAATTCGATTCCTCGCTGCGCCAGAATCCCCTTTTGATAGGCGTGCTTCACCTCGCGCATCTCGGTCACGGTATCGGCCAGTTCTACGAGCGAAGGGTGAGCGTTGCGCCCGGTCAGGATGACATGCACCATCTCCGGCCGCCCGCGCAGGGCTTCGGCCACCAGCGCCGGATCGAGCATTCCGTAGCCGATGGCGTAGTTGATCTCGTCCAGGATGACCATATCCCACTCGCCGGAGTAGATGGCCTCGCGCGCCTCGGCCCAGGCTGCCTCAACCATCCGGATGTCTTCCGGATCGGTCTCCGCGCCGCCCACCTTCACAAAGCCGCGGCCCATCTGCTTGAGGACGAAGTTCTCGCCGAAGGCCTGGACCGCATCCAGTTCTCCATAGTGCCAGGAGCCCTTGAGAAACTGCAGCATCAGCACCTTCATGCCGTTGCCCACGGCGCGCAGAGCAGTGCCCATGGCAGCCGTGGTCTTGCCCTTGCCGGGGCCAGTGTTGATGACGATCAATCCACGTCTCGAGTCGGTCATAAAAGCCTCGGAAATCAGGAAATAGGGTACAAGAAACAGCCGGCGGCGAGTCTCGTTCCTGCTGAAAGTATAGGTGGACTGAGCGCGAAAGGCGAAAAGCATTGCCTGGACGGCCAATCCTCAGTGGCCGCCATGATAGGGGTGCCCTGTCAGGATTGTAAATGCCCGGTAAAGCTGCTCGGCCGCCACCAGCCGCGCCAGGTCGTGAGCCATGGTCATCGGTCCCAGCGAAAGCAGCAATTGCGCCCGCTGGCGTGCGTCCTCGCTCCAGCCGCTGGCCGGGCCCACGGCGAAGACCATCTGCTGCGTCCCCTCGTCGCGCTTGCCGCCCAGCCAGGCCGCAAAGCCCTCGGAACTCATCTGACGGCCGCGGCTGTCCAGCAGCACGGCCACCGCCGGGGTGCGCCCCCCCAACCGCTTCAGCCAGTCGAGCAGCGCCGCCTCGGTGCGGAAAACCTCGGTCCGGCAGCGCGCAAATGCCGAGCAGCGGCCAAGATAAACCGCGGCCAGGGAGTCGAACTCATTGCCCGCTCCGGGTCGCCCGCCGATATGCGCCAAAACAAGGTTCATGGAGTGGAGAATAAATCAGATGCAGCCTCCGCCGTCGGCCGCCGGGGACTCCAAAATACAGATGCGCACCCATTTTCAGGAATAGTTCGCAAAAGTTATCCATATTTTCATAGATGACCCGATGGAGTATTGCTAAAAAGCCCGCCAATCTCCCTCGTAAATCATTCATTTTCAATAACAAACAAATTACCTTACTAGCTTTCCATGAATGGCAAGCTACTTGCTATCCGTTTCATGAAGGACGTGGCTCGCCTTTTTGAGGTTGAGAAGCGGGACGCGCTCCGGGGGTAAAGACGAACAAGTTATCCCTTGGTTGGCTCAAGTCGTTCTGCCATTTCACTGCGGGTGGGGTCCACATCCCTCAACCGGGACGCTGAAGCGCGATGGACGGATCGAGAAGTTTTCCGAACCCGGTTTCCGGTTCCACGAACTCTTTTGGAGGATATCAATGCGATTGATACGGCTACACAGACTGGCCCTGCTGTTCACGGTGGCGCTTGTCATCGGGCTCTTTTTCAATGTTCTCGAACAACCAGCCTCTTGCCAGGAAACGACGGGCGGACTTCAGGGCACCGTTCAGGATTCCACCGGTGCGGTGGTTCCGGGAGCTGACGTGACCGTCACCGCTCCGACCTTGGTTGGCGCCAAGGATACAAAGACCGACGGCGCCGGGTACTATCGCTTTACCAACCTTCCCCCGGATACTTATACGATCACGGTGACGGCGGCAGGGTTTGAAGGCTACAGGCATACGAACCTCGTGATTGAGGTTGGTCACCTTCCGACGCTCAATGTGCCGCTCAAGATCGGCTCGGTGAACGCCGTGGTTCAGGTGAGCTCCGAAGGGCCGATGATCGACACCACCACGACGACCACGCTGACCAATATCCCGGAAAACGTGATCCAGAATATCCCCCACGGAACGTCGTTCCAGTCGGTGATTCAGTTTGCTCCCTCGGCCCGCAACGAGCCGCTGATGGGCAACTCTACAATGAGCAAAGGGAATGGCGGCGCTTCCCCCGGCAGCATGAGCAACGGTGGATCGGTTGGCTATTCCATCGGCGGCGGCTCCGACTCGGAAAACTCCTACCTCGTGGAAGGCCAGGAGACGGCGAACATTATCGGCGGCTTCTCCCATACCCAGGTTCCGATGGACTTCATCAAGGAAGTGCAGATGAAGACCTCCGGCGTGCAGGCCGAGTATGGCGGCGCATTGGGCGGCGTCATCAACGTCATCATGCAGAAGGGCAGCAATCAATGGCACGGAGCGCTCTTCACGAGCAACCAGTACGGCGGCATGAATGGTTCGCAGGTCGCGTTTTTGCGCTATAATCCGGTTTACACCGGTGTTCCCGCGCCCTGGGGCGGAACGCCTGACCCGGACGCTCAGGATTACCAACCAACCCGGCCGCACACCAGCGACTCTTTCCCCGGATTTTCGTTGGGTGGACCCATTGCCAATCTGTTCTCAACCAGGCTCGATAACCGCATCTTCTTGTTTGCCAGCTATAACCCTCAGTTCGATGCCTTCGAGGAGACGCTGAATTACGGGGCGGATTCCTACGGCAAGGTTCCCTTCAGCCAGAACTACCATACCGAATACGCTTATGTTCGCGTCGATGCGGAAATCACGAACAAGATTCGTGTCTTTGGCTCTTTGCTTAGTCAGGGACAGAGGGAGGCGGGCGAAAGCCTGCCCACAGATACTGATTCGACGCAGGGATACTATAACGTGGTTACCGGATGCCAGGGTTTGGGCGCAGACTTTTCCTGCCCCGGAGCAGCCGAAGATCCTTCGACATTTAGCCACAATCTAGGCTACTCGGCTCCCAATCTTACGCTGAATACGGGCGCGGATATCACGCTGACCAATAGCCTGGTCTCCACCACGCGCTTCGGCTACTACTTCGAGAACTACCATGACTTCGGCGCCCCGACCGACGGCGTCATCTACCAGTGGGAGACCGACGGCACCAATGCCAGGGACACGAACGGAAACCTGCTGAGTTCTTCGGCTCCCACTCTGGCCCTGGCCAGTGGCCACCAAAGCGGTGCGCTGGACAATCCCTTTACGCACTACAACTCCAACAAGGCCTACCAGTTCGATGAGGACATCGCCTGGTTCCACGCGGGCAAAACCGGTACCCATAACCTCAAGTTCGGCTATCAGTTGCATCGCAACACCAACCTCATCCTGCAGGGCTACAACGAGCCGCTCATCGAGGTTTACCCCGGCGCAAGCTCCGTGACCGCTTACACGCCAATCGGGTCGGTGGGTGATGGGAATTGCGCGACCGTCGAAGGCGAAACTCATTCTTCTTTGTGCGTGGGCACCTACGGCACCGTCAACATTAACGACTACGGCACGGCGGGTACCGCGACGGGTATTAATCATGCCTTCTATGCTCAGGATGCATGGACTATTGGCAAAGGGCTTACGATCAACGGCGGCGTGCGCTTCGAGCACGAAACTCTGCCGGGAGAGAACCAGCCCATCACCCAGAAGATCACCACGCCCATCGATTTCGGTTGGGGAAGCAAGATTGCGCCCCGCATCGGAGCGGCCTGGGATGTCTTCCAGAACGGAAAGATGAAGCTCTTCGGCGGCTACGGAGAGTACTACGACCAGATGAAACTCAATGTGGCCATCAGCTCCTATGGCGGCCAGAACTGGGAAGAATGCTGGTTTGCGTTGATGGAAAACAATCTGGCAAACGTCACTCCCGCGTACAACGGCGGCGGCCGCTATTGCATCGGCACGGGCACCAGTCCCGTTGTGAACTGGGCTGGTGGAGTGGCCCCTCCGTCCTCGGACCTCTATTTCCTCGAAGGCCAGAACGACCGCGCCAACCCAACGACCTGCTCCACTTGCAGCGTTACGGAAGAAGGAACAGCGCCGGGTCTCAAGCCTTACGCGCAGCACGACTCCAACTTTGGCGTGGATTACCAGATCAGCCCGACCGTGGCTTTTGAGGCACGATGGGATAGAAGACGCGTGGATCACATCATTGAAGACGCGGCCCTTGCCAACCCTGGGATAGGCGAAACATTCGTGATCGTGAATCCCGGCCAGGGCGTCAACCGCACCTTCAACGGCTTCTGGAACTTCCTGTATGGAACACCGCCTGATTGCGTCGATAATCCCTGCCCGGCCAACCAGACGACCATCCCCGCCGCCCGCAGCTACGACGGCCTCGAATTCCGCATCACCAAGGCGGAATCGAACCACTGGATGGGGATGTTCTCCTACACATGGAGCAACTTCCGCGGCAACTACACCGGCCTAACCAGTTCCGACCTTGGAGACGGCGGCGGCGGCCGCAATGCTCCGAACAACAGCCGCGCCTTTGACGAACCGTACTTCTCGTATAATGCCAATGGCGGTTCCTCCAGCGGCCTCCTTCCCACAGATCGCCCCAACGCGCTCAAGGGCTACGTCTACTATGACCTGCCGTGGCTCAAGAGGTTCACCACAGACTTCGGCATCTTCCAGGCTGCCTACAGCGGCACTCCGCAGACCAGCGAACTGGACGTAGGCTACTCTTATGCAGGCCAGCCGGCTTTCCCGACCGACATTGTCAATCGCGGCAAGTGGATTGACGTTTCCCAGAATCCGACGACCGGTGTGATCACCACCAGCGCGCCGTATACCAAGCGCACTCCGTGGTTCACCCAGACGGATTTCAATGTGAAACAGAGTGTGAAGCTGGGCGGAGACAGAGAGCTCAGCATCGACGGAACCTTCACCAACCTGCTCAACCAGCATTCAGTCGTGGCCTATTGGGAGAATATCGACTCCGACTACGGCGGGAGCAATTACATCGCGCCCGGAGGGTATATTTATTCTGATGGCCTGCCCTTCTACTCGGCCGCCATGAGCAAGTACAACTACACCACGGCTATGAACACTGGCGCGCTCAACGGCACCGGAGCCCCCGCCGGCACAGGTGCAACCTACAACGGCCCGATCGTGATCGACAGCCAGTATGGCAAGCCGTATTTCTATCAGCAGGCGCGGAACGTACGTCTGGCGGTTCACTTCACCTTCTAACCCAACTCAGCGAACAACAAAAGAGGACCCGCTACGGCGGGTCCTCTTTTTCTGTGGTGTTCCAAAAAAGGCTGACGATGCGCTTCATGCTCAGCCGCAGGGTTTGAGGGCGGCTGACCTGGGCTACTTTTTGGAGGCGGGTTTCTTTGCAGGGACCTTCTTCGCGGGAGTCTTCTTTGCGGAGGTCACTTTGGCAGGGGTTTTCTTTGCGACTGCCTTCTTTGCGGGCGCGTTCTTCGCGGCGGCGCTCTTTTTGGCGGGCTTCTTCCTCGCAGCGGCAGCGGTCGATTTCGCGGCAGCCGTTCTGGTCGCGGCCGCAGCTGGCTTCGCCTTCTTTGCAGCGGGTTTGGCCTTGGCGACGGTTTTCTTGCGCGCGGCCAGGGTCTTGGCGGCCAACTCGGCCTTCAACTCGGCATCGAACTCGGATGGGGTGACGGGGCGCGCGGACTTGCGCAGCCGTTCAATGTCATAGAAGGCGCGGCGCTCGACGAGAAAGACGTGGACGACAAAGTCCACATAGTCGAGCAGAATCCACTCGCCTTTTCGCCGGCCTTCGACGGAGTTGGGCAGGGCTCCAAATTCCTTTTTGAGCCGGTGCTCGATCTCGTCGGCGATGGCGATGGCCTGGCGGTCGTTGGTGGCCGAGGTGATCAAAAAGAAGTCGGAGAGCCCGGAGTCGATAGGGTCAAGCTCCAGAATGCGTGTGTCTACGCCCTTTTTGTCTTCACAGGCTGCCGCGGCGGCTTGCACGAGAATGCGGGTTTGTTGCTTGGTGTCGGTCGTCATGCGGTGAGTAAACTCTCCAGGTTCAATACAATCTCATCCTAGCCCCTGGTAGGCGCGGCGGCAAGCGAACGGTAGAGGCCGTGGGCACGAATGTACTTTGTAACCGCCTCGGGAAGCAGTTCGGGCCCCGGCGGCTGGCTCTCGCGGTCCGCAAGAATCCGGCGGCGAATGGCAGAGGCGCTGATCTGGACGTGCAAGCCGGGCAGCAGGTAAAACGGGGCGCAATCTCCGGTGGAATTGCGAAGAATGTACCGGCGAAGCAGGATTTCTCTGGGAAAAGCGGAGGGAAGCGACGGAAAGTCCCCGAAAAGTCCGGCGGCCGATTCAGGCTGCGGCAGGGCTTCGATGGTCAGCCCCGCGGGCAATGTAGCGCTCAGATCGGCCAATCGCCAGCGCGACTGGGAGGGGCGGGAAGCGACGATCAACGGCGCGGCAAAGGGAATCTCCGCGGCGCGATGCCAGTGGCTGAGACCGGCCAGCGAGTCGGCACCCATCAGGCAATACAGTGCGCTGCCCGCCGGCAGCTCGTCGCGCAGACGAAGCAAAGTATCGAGCGTGTAGTTGGGTTCGCCCGACGGCTTGGGCTCATCGGCCAGCGAGAGGGAAAAGCCTGGGTCGCCGGCAATCGCGAGCTGGGTCATGGCGGCGCGATGGACGAAAGCCGCGGTCGAGCCGCGCGGCTTGAGCGGCTGCGCACCGACCGGGGCAAAAAGCACGGCATCGAGGCCGAGCGCCTCCTGGGCAGCACGCGCCACCGCCAGATGGCCCAGGTGGGGCGGATCAAAGCTGCCGCCGAAGAAGGCTACGCGGCGCGCGCCGGGCGGCGGCTGGCCGGGGAAATTGTCCATGGCGTTCATGTTAGCTTGCGCGGCAAGGTCTGGTAACATGGAATCGCCATGATGCGTTCTCTGATTGCAATGCTTTGCCTGGTTGGCATCGTCGTTTCGGTGCTGGCGTTGCGCGTTCACTACTCCACCGGAGCCGAGCCCTGCTCGATCAACGCGAGGTGGGATTGTGGCGTGGTGAATCACAGCCCCTTTGCCATGATGGGCCCCGTCCCGGTGGCGGCGATCGGCATTCTCGGCTATCTGGCGCTGGCTGGCCTGGGCTGGACGCGGCAGCGCTTTCCGCTCTTTCTGGCGGTTCTGGTGGGACTCGGCTTTGCGCTCCGGCTCTCGTTCATCGAAGAGTATGTGCTGGAGGTCTGGTGCCTCTATTGTGTCATCTCGCAGGGAGTCATCGCGCTGATGACGCTGCTCAGCCTGGGTTGGCTGCTGGAGGAATATTTCGACCTCAAGCGGGCCAACCGCCGCTCGTACTGAGCACGGCGCGGGCGGCTTCAACGCGCGCTTTTCCAGCCCCAATCCGACTTCTCGCCTTGCGCTGGTAAACTTGAACCAGAATATGTTCAAGAATAGCTACGCGCGATGGATGTACAAGTGGGAAACGCGGCTGACCACGCGCGATGAAAATCGTGTGGTGCGCCCGCTGGAGTGGGGCTTCGAGTGGATCGGGCCGTTTTTGCGAGAGCACGGCTTTGAAGAGGCGCTGCCCGGCCCGGAGGTTGCCGACGACCCCGCGGTGGCCGAGGCCGTCATGGTCCGCATCAACCAGTTTCTGATTCGCCACAGCGACACTTTCTTCGGCTACGAGCGGCCAACGGATTTTCGTCTCGAAGAGCGGTTCCCGGAATTGTATCCGACCAACGTGCGCCCGGAGACGCTGGCCCAGGACGCTGCCCTGAAGCAGCAGGCCGCAGAAGGCAAGATTCCGCCGGCGCAGTTTCTGCGCTTCACCTCGCCGGAGCGGACGCCGTACCCGGAGAACGACCTGGCGAACGCCCGCTGGTATCCCGCGCCCGAGCACAAAGACCGCACGCGCCCCCGGCAGGCCATCATCGTGATGCCGCAGTGGAATGCCGACGCTTTCAGCCACAATTCGCTGTGCGCCATCTTCAACAAGATGGGCATTTCGGCGCTGCGGCTCTCCAAGCCTTATCACGATATTCGCCGGCCCGTTGAGCTGGAGCGCGCGGACTTTGCGGTCAGCGCCAACATCGGCCGCACGCTCTCGGCTTGCCGTCAGGCGGTGGTGGACATTCGCTGCTGCCTGGACTGGCTGGAAGAGCAGGGCTACGAGCAGTTCGGCGTGTTGGGAACGAGCCTGGGCTCCTGTTACGCTTTCCTGGCCAGCGCGCACGACGCACGCCTGCGCGTGAATGCCTTCAACCACGCCTCGACAGCTTTTGGCGATGTGGTCTGGGCCGGGCAGAGCACCCGCCACGTCCGCCAGGCACTGGCCGAGGCCGGTCTCTCGCAGGACCGCATCCGCGCCTTGTGGGCGTCCGTGAGCCCGTGCAGCTATTACGACAAGATTGTTCGCCCTGAAGTCGGCGGGCCAGACAAGAGAGTCTTGCTGATCTACGCCAACTACGACCTGACCTTCCCCAAGGAGTACTCGCTGCAGGTGGTGGAAGCATTCCGGCGCATCGGCCTGAATTTCGAGCTGCGCGTGCTGCCCTGCGGCCACTACACCACCGGCGAAACGCCCTACAAGTTCATTGACGGCTGGTACATGGGCTCGTTTGTCTACCGGGCCTTCAAGGCCCTGCGGGGGCAAAAGGCCATGGGCCAAAATGCGGTCAGTTTCAAAGTGCCCGAAGCCGACAAAGAACTCGCCGGTCGATGATTCTTCGTGTCTTGCGTGATTCCTGTTCGCGTTTCGCACTGTGAAAGGTGCAGAATAATGTGCTATAACCGCATACCAGGAGCCTGAGTATGTGCGGCTATCCTTGCCGAGTGGCGAGTCAAGCAGGAAGGATTCGACCTGAAAGATGGACTTCAGACCCCAGCGTATCCGCGATCCCTTGCACAATCTCATAGAATTTTCCTGCGATGAATTCCATGATGCGATGTGGTGAGTGATTCAAACGCCGCAGTTCCAAAGACTACGCCGCATCAAACAGTTGGGCTTTTCCGAGCTAGTTTATCCCGGCGCAACTCATACAAGGTATGCGCACAGTTTGGGTGTCTTTCATACCGCGCGCAAGCTAATGGAAGTCGTTGAAAAGCGATTGGGAGAGGACTCAGTAGAGGGAACCAAGAAGCGAACGGCGCTTGCCGCCGCGCTTGTACACGATTTAGGTCATGGTCCGTACAGCCACGCGTTTGAGGAAGTTGGCAAGCGGTTCAACCTCCCGATGGCAAAGCATGAAACAGTAACGGACCTGCTGATTAGAGAAGGGGAAGTATGCACTGCTCTCAACGAATTGGGCAGCGGCTTTGCATCAGATGTAGCCAATGTAATCAAGAAATCTGGTCCTGCAAACATTTACGGTGCCGTTGTTTCAAGTCAGTTGGATGCAGATCGTCTCGATTATATGCAGCGTGACCGGTTGATGACGGGAACCTACCATGGCGTGATTGATTTTAATTGGCTTCTGTCGAACCTGGAAGTTGGTCAAGTTCCGTACGGAGCCGACGATGAGAGCGTTGGCGAAATTGAGACGTTCGTGCTGGGGCCAAAGGCGATATATGCGGCAGAGGCTTATCTTCTGGGACTATATCAGCTCTATGAGACGGTCTATTTTCACAAGGCGACACGTGGAGCAGAAAAGCTCTTCACCGAATTGCTGGCGAGAATCATCACGCTTGCACAAGACGGCTCAACAAGCAATACAGGATTGAGCGCGAGTCACCCTATCATTCGCTTTGCAAAACGCCCAGACGATTTGCAATGCACACTGGCGCTCGACGACTCCGTGATCAGCGGAGCACTTTCGATGATGAAAAACTCCAAAGATCCATTGATATCCGACTTCTCGGGGCGTCTGCGAGATCGCGATTTACTCAAATGTATAGATATTAGCGAAAGCCTCAATCAGAAATTGGGATTGAAGACGTCGGCAAAATCAAATCGCTCCAAAAAATCAAAGGCTGTTGTCCCTAGCGCAACCGCGTCGAAGCAAAAAAACTCTACAGCCGAAGAAAAGCAAAGAGTCGATTCACTCGACAAGGCTTGCTACGCAGTGGAAAAACGACTCCTGGAATACAAAGAAGGAAACAGATCGGAAATTCCGCAACTTCTTTTAGACAAACCACCAGAGCGTTCAATTTACAGGCCATTTGAGGAATCGAAGGGTCCGCTAAACCAAATCATGATACGGCCCGGATTTGGCGACGACAAACCGATTGACGTTGCGTCACTTTCACAAGTGATCAAGGCTATTGCGCCATTCAAAGCATTCCGTGTATACATGAAAGACGGCGATAAAAAGACGAAGAAAGCTGTTGATCAGATCATCGAGGAGGAGGCAAAGAGATGCCGGTGAAAAACGAAAAAACCGAGGCGGAAATGGCAGCCGACATCGTCCGCGATGCCGGAGGAAAAGTCGTTGGAAGGACTCGACTGCAAAAGATGGCCTATTTGCTCGAGATTTCTGGTCTCGGGTGCGGTTTCCCCTTTGAATATAGACACTACGGCCCGTTTAGCGAGGAGCTTGCAAATGCGGTCGTAAATGCACAGATTGCGGATTTGATTACCGAGGAAGAGCGCATGGCCACCTGGGGAGGTTTCTACTCCATTTTCAAGACAACGCCTGGGGCTGGGCCTGCAAATTCCAATGTGAACGCGGCCAGAAAGCAGATTCTTGACTTGGGAATGGAGGCGAATCCAATCTCGCTGGAGCTCGCGGCGACCGCAGCCTTTCTCGCGGCCGAAGGAAATTCCGAACCTTGGGCGGAAACTCGTCACCGAAAGCCAGAGAAGGCTGCAAAGTATCTGGATGACGCGAAAGCCCTCTATGCACAGCTGAGATCAATAAAAACGCCAAAGCCTTTACCTGCAATACCATAGGCTTATAAATGCGAACCGGCGCGGAACGCTACTGGGCCACTTTTGCGCGCGGATGGGCAGCCAGCCATTTGGCTACTCGCTGTTCGATGCCGGCCACTTCATCGACCGTGAGGTGAGTGCCGACCATCTGACGGTTGGCCGCGTACTGCTGCTGGCGAGGCCCTTTCACCGCAGCCGCCAGGTCGAGCCAGCAGTAGGCCTCCACGTAGCTCTGCGGCACGCCTTGGCCGATCGAGTACAGCACACCCAGAGTGCCCTGCGCGTCCACGTCTCCCAACTCGGCCGCTTTGCCATACCAGGCGGCGGCCTGCGCAATGTCGCGGGGAAAGCCCGTGCCTCCATCGCGATAAAGCTCGGCCAGGCGCATCTCGCCGGTGACCGAACCTTGCCCGGCGGCCTTGCGGTACCAGTTCGCGGCCAATTGCAAGTCTGGCGCGACGCCCTTGCCCGCGGCGTAGCTCTCGCCCACAAGCACCTGTGCGGAGGCATCGCCGCCGTTGGCCCTGGCCAGCAGGGCCGAGTCAATGCCGGCCGTCTGCGCCGGGGATTGAATCAACGCCAAAGCAAAAGCGATTGCGAGAACAAGTAGTTTCCAGTGGATACTCATCGCGACCTCGGCCAATGATCGAAAACATAGCAGATTCCGCCTTCTGGAGTTGAAGCGGGCCAAAAGACGGCGCAAAATTCAGTGGGAACCTGCTCCGCGCCCGCACTGGAAGCTGGCGGCTCTCTCTCAGCCTGTCAAAACAGCGGACAAAAGGTCTAAAATTCCAGTATGACCGACCGAATTTCTCTCTCTCTTGCCCAGGCCGACCCTGAAGTGGCCGCCGCCATTGATCACGAAATCCTCCGCCAGCACGACGGTCTGGAGATGATCGCCAGCGAGAACTTTGTCTCCCAGGCGGTGCTGGAGGCGGCCGGCTCCGTCTTGACCAACAAGTACGCCGAAGGCTACCCTGGCCGACGCTACTATGGCGGCTGCGAATATGCCGACGTGGTGGAGAATCTGGCGCGCGACAGGGCCAAGCAGATCTTCGGCGCCGAACACGCTAACGTGCAGCCACATTCCGGCTCGCAGGCCAACGCTTCGGCCTACATGGCGGTTTTGCAGGCGGGCGACACCATCCTGGGCCTGGACCTGGCGCACGGCGGCCACCTGACCCATGGGCATAAGTTGAGTTTCAGCGGCAAACTCTATCGGCCCACGTTCTATACCGTGCGGCGCGACACTGAGATGATCGACTACGACGAACTGGAGTCGATCGCCCTGCGCGAGAAGCCGAAGGTGATCATCGGCGGGGCCAGCGCCTATCCCCGGCTGTGGGATTTCGCCCGTATGCGGCAGATCGCCGACAAGGTGGGCGCGGTGTACATCTTCGACATGGCGCACATCGCCGGCCTGGTGGCGGGCGGCGTTCATCCCTCGCCCGTGCCCTATGCGCATATCACCACCACCACTACCCACAAGACGCTGCGCGGGCCGCGTTCGGGGCTGATTCTCTGCGGGCAGGCGCTGGCGGCGGCGGTGGACAAAGCGGTTTTCCCGGGCCAGCAGGGCGGCCCGCTGGTGCACATCGTGGCCGCCAAGGCGGTGGCATTGGGCGAGGCTTTGCGGCCGGAGTTCAAGACTTATGCCGCGCAGATCGTGGCCAACGCGCAGGTGCTCGCGGCGGGGATCAAGGAGGCCGGCTTCCGCATCGTCTCCGGCGGCACCGACAATCACCTGATGTTAGTGGATGTCTTCGAGAAGGGCATCCTGGGCTCCGAGGCCGAGCTGGCGCTGGGCAAAGCCGGCATTACGGTGAACAAGAACGCCATTCCTTATGACACCAACCCGCCGCTCAAGCCTTCGGGCATTCGCATCGGCACGCCCGCGCTGACGACCCGGGGCATGAAGGAGCCGGAGATGCGGCGGATCGCCAAGTGGATTGCCAAGGCCCTGGAACAGCGCAACGACGATGCGGCTTTGGAAGGGATTCGCAATGAGGTTCGCGAGATGGCCGATTGCTTTCCGCTTTATGGGTGGCTGCGTACGCGGTAGAGATCGCGTTGAGAACGGATCTCTGGCCGCGCGCAAGTTCATGACAGGCTCTAGTACCTTGGCCGCGTAATTTCGTCGTGCCCCAGGTCTCAAAAGCGAGACCTGGGGCACCCGAATGTTCGTTGCTAAATTACGAATTCACCAAGTCAACGTATAAGGTCCGCGCGGAGTATCCGGTCTTGTAAGTGAAGAGGAAAGGCAAGATAGAGGCATCCTTCATCCAAGCTAGGCAAAAAAGAATTTGTGAATTATGCTTGACTTATGACGAATGACTCTATTCTTGTCCTCATCGACGCCGAAATCGCAAGGCTTACGCAGGTTCGCACCCTGCTGGCCGCCACTGGTAAAGTCACAGCCAAAGTAACTGAGCGCATCACCAAGAAAGCCGCGCCCGCGGCCAAGGCGAAAAAGCGCCGTGTATTGAGCCCCGAGGCGCGCCAGCGGATTGCCGATGCGCAGCGCAAGCGCTGGGCCGCGCAGAAGGCCAAGTAAGCAAGACTGGGCAAGCGGGTTGGCCAACCCCTAGCGCAGTGTCTCAATGATTGAATCCATTTTCAGCGCCTTGGAGAGGTTGAGACCGGTGGACCGGCATTCCCTCAGGGGCTAAAGCCCGTACCCTTCACCCGACGGGAGTATTTCAACACGCTCCTGATAGCATGGCGCGGGCGGGCGTCCGGCAGCGCCGTGCCTGACTTATAGAGCGAAAGCAGAGTTATCGTGTCCCTTTGAAGTTTGTGCGGGGTCGCCACTCCCGGAAGGCCGCGTGGACTGGAAGGCAGGGGTTTCCGGGTGCATCGACTCTGACTTCGCTATAGCCCCGCGACGACCAGCATACGCGGCTCGGTCATCTCTTCGATGGCCGAACGTATCCCCTCGCGACCCAGTCCGGAGTCTTTGACCCCGCCGAAAGGCATTGGATCGAGGCGCCAACTGGGTGTGTCGCCCACAATCAAAGCGCCGACTTCAAGCTCGCGGAAGGCGGTAAGAATGCGGCCGGCATCGCGGGTGAGCAGTCCGGCTTGCAGTCCGTACTTTGAGTGGTTTACGTCGGCCAGAGCCTGCTCGAAATCATCGTAGGGTTCGATGGCCACCACCGGGCCGAAGACTTCTTCATCGCGCAGTTTCATGCCCGGCCTGGTTCCGGTCAGGATGGCCGGGGTCACCATGGAGCCGTGGCGTTCACCGCCGGCCACCAGCTTGGCGCCGCCCTCGACCGCCTCCTTGATCCAGGACTCGACGCGCTCGGCGTCGGCGGGCCGGATGAGCGGACCGATCTCGGTGGCCTCCGCCGCCGGGTCGCCCGAGGCCAGCTTGGCGGTCTCCTCGACCACCTTCCACAAAAACGTCTGGAAGATGCTGCGCTCGACAAACACCCGCTGCACGCTTACGCAGGACTGGCCCGCGAAGCTGAAAGCCGCGTGCGCGGTGCGAGCTGCCGCCTCGTCCAGGTCAGGCCAGTCGCCGCAGACGATCAGCGCGGCATTGCCTCCCAGTTCCAGCAGCACGCGCTTGCGCCCCGAGTGAGCCTTCAGTTCCCAGCCCACTTTGGCCGATCCGGTAAAGCTGATCAGCTTGATGCTCTCTTCCTTTTCGGCCATCCAGGCGGTGTCGGCGTTGCTCAGCGGCAGCACGGCCAGCGCTTCGGCGGGCCAGCCGGCCTTCAGAATCACTTCTCCCAGGGCCAGGGCGGTAAACGGGGTTTCGGGCGCGGGCTTCAGAATCACCGGGCAGCCGGCGGCCAGCGCGGGCGCCAGTTTATGCGCCACCAGATTCAGCGGAAAATTGAAGGGTGTAATGGCCAGCACGGGTCCGCGCGGAAAGCGCTGCACCAGCCCCCAGCGGCCTTCGTTGCCCTCCATCAGGTCCAGCGGAATGCTCTCGCCGCCCATCCGCGAGGTCTCTTCGGCAGCGGTTTTGAAGGTGAGCACGGCGCGATCGACCTCGGTCCGCGCCAGGCGAACCGGCTTGCCCGCCTCGGCGACAATCAACTGCGCGAAGCGCTCCTTTTGCTCGATGAGCGCCGCGGCCACGTCCTCCAGAATTTCGCGCCGCTTCCAGCGCGGCAGGGCGCGTGCGCGGCGCTGGCTGGCCACGGCGTGATGCAAGGCATGGCGCGCGTCCGCCCGGGTGGCCATCGTCACCCGGCCCACCAGTCCCTGGTCCCAGGGCGAATGAACCTCGAGTGCTTCGCCCTCCGTCCACTCTTTGCCGCACGACAAAAACCCTGTTTGTGTTCCAGGCCGCATCTTCATGGCGTTCGACTCCCAGAGAAACTGTTCCTCTGATGGTATACAGTTCAGCGGCCGCCGGTACAGGAAATAGGGCGTCTGACTTCCAGAGCCGGCAGTTGAGTGCCGGTGAGTGCGCAACAACGTGTTGATTTGACGCCGCTTCGAGTGAAGGGAAGAATCGGCTTTCGCACCGCAAGCGGAAGGCAGTGCAGGAGGCCATTACCACAGATGGGTGTGCTCGGCCGCCGGGTCTATCTGGCGCGACGGACTGGATATCGGCGGAGCCTTCGGCGCCGGGGGCCAAGGGGCGGCCACTGTTCAACCCATTCTGTCTCTCGATGTGCGCCGGCAATTGGATCGGTGGATCGAACCAGCTGGGAGCCATTCAACTTGAGACTCAATCCAAGAATGGGTTCAAGCTGTTTTTAAAAACGCTCGCTCTTGAGCTCCACGACCGAACAAGTCAAAAAATCCGCCTCTGCAAGTCAGGCAGACGCAACTCTTGGTCACGTGCGAAAGGAAGTTATCGCCCGCCGGTCGGGGAAAACAAACTGAAGCCGGAGATGAGGGGAAGATTTGTGGCTTCAGCCGGCGATTCTTCTGTGCATTTCGTTGGATGAATGGACGAGATCATCTTCGCGCGCAGGGGGAGAGTCATACGTGCGCATGCGCTCACCGCGCGCTCTCAGTAACTGGACCGTTCCGCAGATGGAGCATCGCCACGGATAATAACCGAACAGCGGAGCCAGTTTTCTGCGCAGGAATCCGACCCTTCCGATCCGACGCATTCTAGTGCTTTGGCATTTCGTACACACCATGCGTGTTTGCCCCCCTGAAGTCATACTCAATGAACACAAGATGATTGCTTACTAGATAGAATCGCCTGCAAATGAATAAATCGTGAGAAAAATTCTCCGTTCTGCGATCACAAAGGTAACCCGAAGCATCGTGCGAAGGTCACCAGAAGTGCTGTTATCCCCGGAAAGCTAGCCTGCGCAGCAAGAAGGATTTCAGGGTATCAGGCTCGCAAAGGGCACGGAAGAGACAAAAATAAACTGCGAAGCCATCCGTTGCAAGGCTCAACCGGCTAATTCTCGACCGGCCAATGAGTACTACAGTTGTATTTGCTTCGGATTGCCCTGTTCCGGGCCTAAAGGCCTCGTTGTTTCGGCAGTTTTTCAGGGGGCTGAAGCCCCCTGCTCCCTCCGCAAAGACGATCTGCAACTGGAGTACCGCAAGGACGATCTGCAACTGTAGTAATAAGGGGGCGCCCGATGGAGGATGGCCGAAGAACCCTTCCTCGCGCCCGTTTCTTGACGGATTCTTTGTTTTTCTGCTTTACTTCAATCAACGTCATGCATTTGTACTGCGCCAATGCGAGCTTCTTCCCGGTTATGCGCATTGCTATGCCGATGCCCAGCCTTCGAATGAGCAGCCCCATGAAGCGCGCGGGATAGGAAGCCTGACAAACCGGATTTTCGAGTTATGCAGCACCCAGGCCACCACCCGCGAACGCGGCTGGTGGCATTTTCATTTTCCGTTCAATTCCACAGACTTTTTTGCTCCGCCGAAGGAGGCACAATTTGGAATCTGTCACGCTTTCCAGCATTCAGGCCGCGCGGGCGCGCATCAGCGAAGCCATCTACGTTTCGCCCTGCCAGCTTTCGCACTCCCTTTCAGAACTGACCGGCCTGCCCCTGCATCTGAAGCTGGAAAACCTGCAACTCACGGGTTCCTTCAAGGAGCGGGGCGCGCTCAACAAGCTGCTCACGCTGAGCGAGACGGAGCGCAAGCGGGGCGTGATTGCGGCCAGCGCCGGCAATCACGCCCAGGGGGTCGCCTACCATGCCGCAGCCCTTGGCATCCGCGCGCAGATCGTCATGCCGCTGGCCACGCCGCAGATCAAGGTGGCCGCCACCCGCGGCTATGGAGCCGAGGTGGTGCTCTACGGCGCGAACTACGATGAAGCCTGCGAGGAGGCGCTGCGCCGCCGCGCCGAGGAGGGCCGCACCTTCATCCATCCTTTCGACGATCCCGAGGTCATCAGCGGCCAGGGCACCATCGGCCTGGAACTGCTCGAACAGGTGCCGGAGATCGAGGCGGTCGTGGTGCCCATCGGCGGCGGCGGTCTTATCGGCG